>PVMK01134219.1_pt1 | contig 44803 bp, 45 predicted proteins | sample 1853481 | NCBI WGS metagenome assembly PVMK01 (sample SAMN08533507, study PRJNA380276) | Marine sediment metagenome, whole genome shotgun sequencing project.
AAAAGGTTGGCATGGAATTTCAGATCAACACAACCATCACCAAAACCAACCTGGATCAAATCCCCAAAATACAGGAACTGGCCGTCGATCTGGGTGCAGTGGCCCATCATATCTTTCTTCTGGTACCCACCGGACGCGGCAAATTCATTGTCGATCAGGAAATTGATGCAGCCGAATATGAAAGTACCCTTAACTGGTTCTATGACCAGAGGGAAAAAACACCCTTGCAGTTGAAAGCAACCTGCGCCCCCTCACTATTACCGCATCCTCAGGCAGCGGGCCAAAAAAGACGGCATATCCGTTACCTTCCAAACCCACGGACTCGATGCGGTCACCCGCGGTTGTTTGGGCGGTATCGGTTTCTGTTTCATATCCCACCGGGGCATCGTGCAACCGTGCGGCTATCTGGATTTAAACTGCGGTGATGTTCGGCAATCGACTTTTGCCGAAATTTGGAACCGTTCAAATATATTTTCGGAGTTGCGCAATTACGACAAGCTGAAGGGAAAGTGCGGGCCCTGTGAATTTAAACGGGTCTGCGGGGGTTGCCGGGCAAGGGCTTACGAGGCCACCGGTGATTTTATGAGAGAAGAACCCCTTTGCAGTTACCAGCCCGGTTCAAAAAAATAGCTGCCCCTTAATTACTCCGCCCTGAAAAATAGCCATAACAGGGTTGGGTATCGTAAATATGCTATTTTTCAGGGCGGAGTAATTAATCATTCGGAAAACCAACCTCAGAAATACCATCTACAGCAAACTGCCGCTTTTTCGCCGAACGACACCTTTTTGCCATCTCAAAATGTTACGAAACCCTTTACTTTTTTCCGAATGCTGATATCATTTTAGAAGTGATTTTAAAACCACTTCCAGTACTCTAAATTAAAGGGGAGATGATATGAAAATCCAAGCACTGATGATCGAAAACCCCATCACCATTGGGCCCCATGCGTCGGTTGGGGAAGCCATCGAATTGATGAAAGCCAATTCTATTCGACATCTTCCCGTAGTCACCAGCGAAAAGAGGCTGCAAGGATTCCTGACGCTGGCAGATCTAAAACAGGGTCTGATTCCCTCCATGCTGGGTGATGTCTCCCTTGATGATTTGATAATTAAAAACCCGATCACGGTGAATCCCGATGATGATATCGAATTTGCGGCTCGGCTGATTTACAATCACAAAATCGGCGGGATGCCGGTGGTGAAAAAGGGTCGGCTTGTCGGTATTGTTACCGCAACGGATATGTTGCGTACATTTATCGACATGATGGGTATTTTATCATCGACCTCGCGCATTGACGTGGTTTTGGGAGAACAGCCCGCCGCCTTCAAAAAGGCCATGCAAATTATTAATGACAATGGCGGTGATATCATAAGTGTCAGCATGACACCGCAACAGAAAGGCAAACGGGTTTATTATTTCCGTCTGTCCGCCTGCAAAACCAATGTCATTAAAAAAGCGTTGGAAAAAGAACGCTTCAATGTTTTAGCGACAATGGGTTAGGTCAAACGATATATTTTTCGGCCTCGCGCCATTTGCGCTCGATTTCTCGGGCAATTGCTGATTTGACGTCGATGCATTCAATAACGCTCATCGGTTTGCTTTGAATCGTATCCAACGATGAACTGGCCATCCAGCAGCGTCCATTAAAGAAAATGTAGCGGTCCTGAACCATGACATGACGCCGAATTTCAACATCCTGGCAGCTGGAACAAAAACGTTTTAAAATCGCATCGAACCCGGCGGCTAACGCTTGGGGCTCCCGGTTGGTCATCAATCGCAGGGGATGCTGAACATTTTTAAGGCATTCAAATGTCGTGCTGCCAAACTGGGTATCCACCAGGGTAACCGCAGTCTGGGCGCTGCTGAAAAATTTTATGGAGTCGGATATGGCTTTGAAACAATAGTTTTGGGCCTCGGCAATTTGAACCGGCTTTTTATCTTTGGCCAGCAGTAGTTGCAGCTTTTTTAACTGAGGTTTCAGCTGCTCGTCAAAAACATTGCTTTCCCAGGTTGAATTTAAGATCCGCTGGTCACAGCGCTGCATTAGATCCTGAAGCAATTTTACCAGCAGCTGTTGATGTGCGAAATCGTTATGACTGACCAGGTTGCTCGCCAGCTTTACATGATTGAGATTGACCCCCAGATAGTCCACATCGACATTGAACTGGTTGCAAAGCTCCTCGAGTTCATAATTGCCGTAATATTCTTTTATGGCATCTGTAAGGATTTCAACTGCTTTCGTACCCATGGCAAAAATTCCTCCATATATGTCCCCGACCTAACGGGACTGTCGGACCGGCTAGGTAGACGGCCTGATATCTATATCGGCAAATAGACGAAAAGCTTTATATTTTTTATTATATCCAAATACTTAGAACAAGCCAAGCCGGTTGAGTTTAAAGCACTCTATCAGTGTAATTCCCAGAGGGAAACTGAACGACCCTCGTCTGGAAGACGAGGGGTTCTGAAAGAGGTTGATTGAAATCAACTTGCTTTGTCATGCCGGACTTGATCCGGCATCCAGACACCTAAGATCTTGAAAACGCACTGGATTCCGGGTCAAGCCCGGAATGACGAAAACACCGTTAGGCGTTGTTCTGCCAATTACGACACAGTCTGCTGCGCGGGAATCACAAAAGTCGCAAAGCGACAATAAAAACTTTTCTTCGCCTAAAGGCGAGGGGTTTCAACCATCCCCGAGCGGGACACTAAGGCGGATCATCCGATGAGAGGAAAGGCTTTACCGTCAGACGATTCCCATCGGTCTTTATCACTATGGCGCCGTTGCGGTCGGTGCGAAATATCCGGCATCCGCTCCTTTTATAGGCCTCCAATACCGTTGAGTGCGGAAATCGAAATCTGTTTCCCCAACCCGCAGAGATCAATGCGACATCCGGTCGAACTTTCGATAAAAAAGGTTGACTGCTGGAACTCCGGCTGCCGTGATGCGGGACCAGCAGGACATCGCAGGCCAAATCCGCACCGGCAAGACCCACCAGCTCCTTTTCGGCTTCAGCCATGATGTCCCCGGGAAACAAAAATGAAATATCACCAAAAGATACCTTGAGAACCACAGAATTATTATTGCTGGTACGCCATTTTTGACTCGCTTTTTTAGCCAAAAAATCAGCGGGGGGGTACAAGAAACAAAATTCCACCCCGTTGATCAACTGTTGGCGGGGCATGTATTGAAAATCCGGCAGGTTGATATGTTTTTGGGCAATAATCTTTTTAAAGCGTCGATAACCCAAAGTCGATCTGGCCTCGCTGTTCGTCCAGATCGTTTTTACATTGAAATGCTGGGCAATAAAAATAAGACCATTGAGATGATCGCTGTTGGGATGTGAAAGCACCAGCGTATCGACGGTTCGGATCTTTTTACGCCACAAAAATGGTGCGATCACCCGGGCGCCCATATCAAAGGTAGTATTATCTGAAAAACCGCCGCCATCAATCAAGGCTGTGTGGCCGCCGGGTAATTCCAGAAGCGCCGAGTTGCCCTGCCCCACGTCAATGTAGGTCACCCGCAGGTCGGCATTCCAGTGGCGCCGGGCAATCCAGTACCCCGCATCCGCCAGCAGCGCCAAAACGACCACCAGCCCGATAATAGCGCCCCTTTTTGCGGCAAATCCCTGCAGTCAGCACTCTGTGTACGGCGGCTACCCAGGCCAAAAAACGGTTCAGGCCGAATCTGCCGCAAAGCTTTATTATGTACCCCTGCGGGCCCGGGGCGTGATCCGATCGAGCGTTTGAAAGACCGCGATAATCAGCCGGGATCTGTCCCCTGTTTAACCAATTAAGCACCACCCAGCCCAGCACATAATAGCACACCATCTCAAACAGACTGGGGGTAATGGTTTTAACCGCCGCAAAGGGCAGATCTGCAAAATATTTTACGGCAAGCAGCACGTAATCCAGCACAAATATGCAGATTTGAACACAGCCGAAGGCCATCTGGCTGCTGACGGGATATATGAAAAGGGCCAGGAGCCCGCAGGGAATGACGACAAAGCCCACCAGCGGTACAACCGCAAAATTGGCAAAGAGCCCGATGAGCGATATCTGATTAAAATAAAACATCACCAGCGGCAACGTCCCGCAAATCGCCAACAAAGATACCAGGAAAAATCCGAGCAGTTTTCGGCACAGTTGAATACCGAACCCGCTTTTGACGTTTTGCCTGTCGTTCGGCGGCACCTTCTGGATGCAGGACAATCCGTAAAGAATCGACAAAACCGCCAGGAATGAAAGTTGAAAAGAAATTGAAAAAAGTGAATGTGGAAATAAAATCAGGATGATAAAAGCGGCCAGGGCCAGGGTATTAAGCGTATCGCGCTCGCGCTCGAACAGAAACGTCATTAAAAACGCGCCGACCATGATAACCGCCCGCTGGGTTGAAGGCGACATTCCGGAAACCAGTCCATAGATGCAGACCGGAACCAGGGAGAAGATGGCCGCCCCCTTCCGCGTCCAGGCCCGCCAGAGCAATGGCCGCACAAAGCTCAACAGTTTATGAAAAAAGAAAAATGCCACCGTTGCAACGATACCGATATGAAGTCCCGAAATCGCCAGGACATGGCCCACGCCGGCCCGATTGAACCGATCACGGACCTCTGAGGATATTGCCGCACGATCACCGATAATCAGCGCTTTAAGAACAGCGGCGGAAGGCCCCTTGCCGGCCCTTTCGATCAATGCCGCCAGGGCCCGCCTGGCATTGTTGAGCGGTTGCGCCAGATCGTTTGATGATTCTCTTTGCACCACTTGCAGCTGGCTGCCTTTGGTATAAGCGGTGCGCCATATGCCTTTAAATATCATATAGCGACGGTAGTTAAATCCTCCCGGGTTGTTGAAATTGCGGATCTGCCGCAGGCGGCTGCGAAACACCACCCGATCACCTCTGGCAAAAACCGGGCCCTGACCGCTTACGGTCACCCGAATCTTTCCGGTGACCGGGTATGACGCCTTTTTATGCTCGAGGGTATCCGCACGCAAAACAAACTTTTTTAGATATTTGAATTCAAACGGATGGGAGTCCACCACACCGGTAATCTGCCAGCGGGTTTCATCTGAAAAATTTTGGATGTGATTGGCGGAAAAATGGGGTGATACCCAGGGCTGGACGGAAGCATAACCCAGGGCAACAAATAAAATAATTGGAATCAGGCCGGTAGCCTTTTTACGAATGAGGTCGATCCCCATAAAACCGGCGCCTAAAGATCCGATGCTCAGCGCGGCGATGGTATGGCCGGGAAATTGACACCCCAAAACGATGCCGCCCATAAGCGATATCAGAAGCGCCGCAATGGGGCGTGAGTAGAAATCGCTAACCATTTGTCAGAAGCCCTATTTTACACGCCGGATGGCTGCTCCCAGTTCGGAGAACTTCTTTTCGATGGCTTCATAGCCCCGGTCCAGATGATAGACGCGATTCACTTCGGTCTGGCCTTCAGCCACCAGGCCCGCCAGGATCAAAGAAGCGCTGGCCCTAAGGTCACTGGCCATCACCGGGGCAGCAGATAAGCCGGATACACCTTTAACCATGGCGGTATTGCCTGAAATTTTAATATCCGCGCCCATGCGCTTTAATTCGCTGACATGAATAAAACGGTTTTCAAATATCGTTTCAGAAATGATGCTGGTGCCCTTGGCGACGCTCATCAGGACCATGAATTGGGCCTGCATATCCGTCGGGAAGCCCGGATATGGCTGGGTTTTAACATCAACGCTGATAATTTCATCATTCCCGTGAACATGGATGCTTTTTTCATGGACGCTGATCCTGACACCTGCGCGCTTCAACTTATCGACACAGGCCCCCACATGATCCGGCTCGCAATCCACCAGAGTGACATCACCGTGAGTCAGGGCCGCAGCAATCATAAATGTCCCGGTTTCAATTCGATCCGGAATGATCTTCACGGACACCGGCCTTAACGACGTTACGCCGTTTATGGTAATAACCGCCGTTCCGGCCCCCTGAACATCAGCCCCCATTTCATTAAGCACATCGGCCAGGGCCGTGACTTCGGGCTCCCGGGCCGCATTGCGCAAAATGGTGGTGCCTTCGGCTAAAACGGCAGCCATCATCAGGTTTTCAGTGCCGGTCACCGTTACGGTATCGAAGTAAATGTCAGCGCCTTTTAGCTTTTTGGCTTCCGCCTGGACATAGCCGTGTTCCAGTATGATGTTGGCGCCAAGCTGAGCCAGCCCTTTCAGATGGAGGTTAATCGGACGCGCGCCGATCGCACATCCGCCCGGAAGGGATATTCTGGCCTTTTGAAGGCGGGCAACCATAGGTCCCAGAACCAGAATGGACGCCCGCATCTTTCGCACCAGGTCATAAGGCGTCTCATAGCTGAGGATGCGGCCAGTGTCGACGTGAACCGTATCGCCATAAGCCTCGGCGCGGGCGCCCAAGTTAGAAAGTAGCAGTTTAATGCTCTCGACATCTTTTAAATCAGGGACATTTGAATAGGTATTGGATCCTTCGGCCAACAGAGAAGAGACTAAAATGGGCAAGGCCGCATTTTTGGCACCACTGATGCGCACCTGCCCTTTCAATGTACGCCCGCCTTCGATTAAAATCTTATCCATCCAAACCCCTTATCTGGTTATAACGAAGATTTCATTATATAACCACAAAGGCACAAAGAACACAAAGAAGTATAATTTTTAATTAATCTTAAAAACGCCTTATTTCCTTTGTGACCTCTGTGCCTTTGTGGTGAACATTTCACGCTTCGCAGGATTGCGACCAACCGATATAATTTTAGCTGGAGTATTTCAAAACAAAAAAGCGCTGCCCGGTTGTGGTTGGGGAAGCGCTTTTTAACATTTATCGATTTTGGAATCAGCGGTGATGACTGCCTTTACCTTTAGCGGAATCAAGAGCTGCTTTAATGATACAATAGGTCATCCCTAAACCGAGTATGGTTAATGCGTACCAGAGCCCCCCGTGAAACACCATATGTCCTGCATCCCAAATCCATTCGAAGTGAAACGGAAACATACATTTCCTCCATACTGTTTCTTAAAAACGTAAGTGAACTTCGTGTCCTTCGTGGTAATAAATATTTTTCTAAAAGAGCCAAGCCTCAGATCCGATTGCATGGCTTGCCAATTTAGCGCTTACCCTCACTATGATTCAGCCGGACTCAATTCGGGCTCGGGCCCGGTATCGTCTGTTTGCGACTCAGGCTCGGCAACTTCAGCCGCAGCTGCCGGTTCATCGATCGGATTGAGTTCCGCTTCCTGGGGGAAAACCGGCAGATAACGATACGATATTGAAATCATAATAACACCGTAAGCCACCGTCAATACGGTGGTGGCGATTTCCTGCCAGCTCGGCAAATAGGGAAACCAGCTTTCAAACGGCAGCACCGGAATCGCCAGGACCTGCAGCACCATCACCCAGCGATTGAGACACACGCCGATCACTCCCAGAATGACGGCCAGCCACAAGAACCCCTGGATTCTGCGAAGTTTGGGTGTGATCAAAATCAGGCCCGGCAGGACCCCGCAGATGCCGACTTCGAGTATGAAAATCCAGAGACCATAAGCCGAGCCCGGGTTGTTGGTATAAAAATCCATAAAGGTAAACCCCTTAGACGGGGCGGTCACATTGGCCCAGTAAATTGTATCAACAATCTTGGCGATAATATAGGTGGCGATCATCCAGCCCGAAATTTTTGCTAAAAGATCAATCACATTGTCCTTGACCAGTTTCTTACGGGTTATGGCTTCGGTTATTTTGGTAATAAATATGGTAAAGCACGGTCCAAAGGCAGCCGCGGACCAGGTGAACAGAAAAAATGTCCAGGGCCAGACCAATACCCCTTCCCGAAAGCCGAAGGGACGACCAAACAGAACACCGGGCACGCCCCCCAGAGAGCCCTGGTGAAAAAAGGACAAAAAGGCGCCGGTGGCGGCAAACACCGCCATGACTTCATGCATGTTATGACCCAGATTATGAAAAAACGGTACCTTGTCGAGTTTGCGGTTTTCCAGCGCCAAGGGAATATATTCGATCGTCAGTACCCCGAAGTATAAGGTCAGACAAAAGGCCACTTCGGTCAGCATGGAGTGCACGTTGGCATGCCAGAAAATAAACCACCCTCTCAAAGGCTGCCCGATGTCAAAACCCAGGATCATCAGCGCCGAACTGTAACAAACAAATCCAATCAGCACGGCATAATTGATGATATTCTTCAGTTCATCTTTACCGACAATATATCGTAAAAAACCGGTGAAAAACGCACCGCCGCCCAGTGCGATTACGGCAAGGTCGGCCCAAATCCACAACGCAAAACCATAAGCATTGTTCATATTGGTCTGGTTAAGCCCTTTAAAATACACCAGCAGCATCGCAAAAACACCCCAGGCCAGAACCGCACCATTTGCGCCAATCCACAGGCCAAATTGCCAGATCGGACAGCGTTTAACCCCTTTGGGAATTAATGCAGAATCCATAAGTTCCGTGCTCCTAAAATAAAATAATGGCTAAGATTAAAATAAACAGCAATGCAAAATTTAGCTGTGGGCCTTGCTTTTAAATTCATCTTTCAAATAGTTGTCACCGGCTTTGCGAACCCACTCACGGCTGGACCGATAATAAATTTTCGGGTTGGTGCCCAGGCGTTCCAGAAGACGAAAAACCCTGGGATTCTTCGATCGGCCCTCATGCCGTGGATCCGGTTGTGCCAACTGGTGGACCGCATGTTCCGGATTATTCAAATCACCGAAGGTGATCGCGCCGGCCGGACAGGCCTGGGTACAGGCGGTTTGATATTCATCCTCTTCAATCTCCCGCCGGTCCTCAATGTAGGCCTGGTCTTTGGCCGCCTGATAGCGCTGGATACAGAAGCTGCATTTTTCGACAATCCCCCCGCATGCGCACCGATACGCCGGGATTGAGCATTTTTTCCATTCCATCAGGCCAGACCGGATCCCACCAGTTAAACTGGCGCACATGATAGGGGCAGGCTGCCATACAGTACCGGCATCCAAAGCAGCGCGGATAAATCTGACTGACGATGCCGGTCGACATATTATAGTCAGTCGCCGTCGCCGGGCAGACCGACACACAGGGTGAGTGCCCACCGTGTCCTTCGCAATGCTGACACGGCCGGGGAAGATAGCATTCCTCGTAGTCCGGAAAGGATTTCCCGTTATTTAATTTATATACAAACATCCAAGAAACGCTTAGCATTTTATCGGTATCATCCTCGCGAAACGGAATGTTGTTTTCCGCCATACAGGCCACCATACATGCGCCACAACCGGTACACTTGTCCAGGTCGATAACCATTCCAAATTTCTTGGCATTTTCGTGTTCCATCAGCACCCCTTGTAAATGACTATTTTCTATTGTCGATTGATCCTTGAATGATTCAAAAATGGCTAACGTCGATTTATTTTAGCTCCGCAAATCATTCAGTAAAAAAATAAAATGGCAGAATTTCTCAAATATTCAATCGTCAATCGTCAATCAACCTAGGCTTTGCTAAGCTTGGCTCGAATGCCCCAGGCCGCATTATGGCCGGATGCCGGATCCTCAACGGGGCTGCTGAGCTGATTGTAATTGACGCCTCTGCCGGCCAAAAATCTGTCGTCGGTCGTACGGCCCAGACCCCGGGGAATGGCGATAATGCCGGGCATAATCCTGTCGGTAAGATGCACTTTTACCCGGCCAGACCCCTTGGGGGTCGCCAGGTTGGCGGTTTTGCCTTCGGACAGTCCAAGCTGTTTGGCGGTGGCCGGGTTGATTTCCACCAAAACATCATTTCCTTTTAAAACCGTGTCTTCAAGCGCTTTAATGAGAAACGGCGGTGATGCGACATAACCACTGGTAAGCCGCATGGTGTCATAGGGTACCAGCACCTGCGGATAGGTGGCTTCATCTCCTTCAGGTTTTAGCAGGCCATAACCGGCCAGCGTGGTGATTTCGTTATTGCTAAATTCGAATTTGTTTGAATCGGTCTCAAATGCATCCGCCCAATCGGCGGCCTTAAATTCGGCATCCATCCAGTAGCCTTCTTCAACCAGGCCATCCCATTTGTCGCCCAGCGTTTCTTCCAGGCAGGCGGCATAATCATCCCAGGGAAATGCAGCGCCAATGGAGTGACCCAGCTCTTTGGCCAGTTGAATGATAAAATCGCCGGTATGACGGGTATTGTACAGCGGCTCGATGGCCGGCTGGGCCAGGCCGATGATGGGTTTTGGGAAGCCGCGGGCCGCCGGGACATCTTCGTAACGTTCCAGAAAGACATGGTTCGGCAGTAACAGATCGGCCAAGGCCGTTGTTTCGTCCATGTAGGAAGAAAAGCTGACGACAAACGGAATCTTTTCAAATGCCTTTTTTACCGCCTCGGTATCCTGCAGGGAATATACTGGATTGCCATCGGCCACAAAAAGGACCTCAACCGGTGATTGGGCGCTGGCATTAACGACTTCCGGCAGGCGATGCAATAAATAGCGGGCATTCGGATACCGGTAACTGCCGGCGCCATCAATGCGGGGCTGCTGCAAACCTTCCGAGGCCACCGCGTCAATTTCCATTTCCGGCCAATCAATATAATCGGGTTCGGGTACCGCCCAGACGCCCCCGGGCTGGTTGATATTCCCCACCAGGGCATTTAAGGTATGCACCGCTAAAAACTCCTGCAGGCCCCCTGGCTGATGACCCTGGCCCAGTCCGCAAATCGCCAGGGGCTTACGGGCACTCGCAAAATCTTTGGCCAGTGCCAGAATCGTTCCGGTACTGATCCCGGTGGTTCTGGAAACAATTTCCGGTGGGAAACCGTCAATTATCTGTTGGAAACGTTCGGATAGCCCCGCGGTGTGTCCATTTACAAAATTTTGGTTATAGCGCTTTTCTTTGATGATCACATGCGCCAGGCCGAATGCCAGCGCGCCTTCGGTGCCGGGATTGATGGAAATCCAGTGATCGGATTTGGCGGCTGTCTTGGACAGCCGCGGCTCGATTTGATCCATGCGTCCCGCATTTTCACGCAACATGGCCTTGGCCCGCAACATGTAACCGGGAGATCCCCAGCCTTCGATCAGACCGCTGCCGAAACTTAAGATAAAGTCGGCATTTTCGAGATCGAATCCGGCCATGGAGCGGGTGCCCTGGGTCAGGTACAGTGCCAGTTCATAGGAATCCCAGATCGATGGCGTTCGCCAAAAATTGGACGAACCGTAAACGCTTAAAAACCGGTTGATAAGCGTTGCAACCGTACCCCGATCGGACCCGGGCCACACAGGCCACTTTGTGAGCCGATCCACTGGCGCGCAGTTCTTTTAGTTTGGCCGCTATTTCAGTAATGGCTTCTTCCCAGGATATTTTTTGCCAGCGGCCATTGACCTTTTTCTGAGGGGTCCGGATGCGTGTCGGGCCATACAGCAGTTGTGCCCCGGCGAGTCCCAGGATACACAGTCCGCCATCATTTACGGGGTGTCCTTTGAGCCCCTCTATTTTAATCACCCGTTCACCCGCTTTTCTAACCGAGATTCCGCAGCCGCCCGGACACAGCGTGCAGGCGGAGTTGACCGTGCTGATTTCGCCCCTTTCCGGAACCGGTGTCCAGGGCCAATTCTGACTCCAGATTGCAATGTCATCGGTGACTTTCCAGGGCAGGGGTGACAACGCTGTCCCGGCGGCTCCTCCCAGAACGAATGCTAAAAAACTTCTTCTGTCTACTTTCATTTAATTTTCCCCGTAAACGCTAACCCGGACAAGCCGGAATTGACTATTGAATATTGATAATTGAATATTTGTGGATGTCGCTTCGCTCCGTCATTTTTATAATCGCTTTTTTATAAATGAAAGAATTCCTTAAATATTCAATATTCAATCGGAAATATTCAATTATTAGAAGATGGTGAAAATATCCCCATATAATTTTCTTGCCACAAAATTCATAAAAATAACTATTAAGAATCTAGAAGTGGTGTTTTTCGCATTTATTATTTGTGACAGACAAAACAGCCGCCCCGGTGGGTCTGCACGCTGTTTTGGTTTGATGTTTTCTTTCACATGGCACTCCGAGCAGTCATCCATTTTCATGCGATCCCATGAATTGCGCTTAATTCCGGCGATATTTCCTGCCCCAGATATCCCGGCTGTAACCGGAAATGCGGTTTTCTTCATAGGCTTTTAAGCTCTCTGATTCGCCAATATTTCCGTGGCAGGTGACACAGTCCATTTGCGCCATTTTTACATGGGCGACATGTGAAAAAAATACGTTTTGCGGCTGCCGGGAATAGATCAGCCAGGGAACCTCCCGCTCCTTGGCAACATATTCGTTTACGAATTTTTCTTCCTCAGGATCCTCACCGTTGACCTCTTCATGACAATCGATGCACTGGGCCAGTTTGGGGACCCCGGAATAAGTGCCGTCTTCTCTGAAAAAATGGCAGCTTTCACAGCCATCTTCAACCTCTTCATTGTGCAGGACATGGTTGAAGTCAACGGGTTGCTTTTTCTGGGAGTAAAGAAGCTGAGGGAAAATTACCCATCCAACAATGAGACTGGCAATCAACCCGATAATGAAAAACAGAATAATCGGTCCGCCGGCGCCCCCTTCAGCGCCGTGGCTGGATCCTTCTGTTTCAGAGGAAGGGGTTATCGGTTCCTGATCCGCGACCTCGGCTGAAACCTCATTGGCTTTCTCATCAGTGCTCATGGAAACTCCGTTTAATTAAAGTTGCTATTATATTTGCGAGCCCGATCCCTTTGCGTTAACGCACTTTAAAAAAAATCTTTAAAACCAAAAAATTGAAAAACACAATATTTTCAAAATATTGCGATCGTTCTGTAATCATAAGCGCCCCAAATAAGCCTGCGGTGGTGTACCTTATCGATTTGGTTTTTGTCAAGATAAAATCATTGGCCCAGGGTCCCCGTAACTGTGCAGGCCGGGCAGCAGGTTGACTCCGAAATAGGTAAATAAAACCGCGGCAAATCCCACAAGCGACAGATAGGCAATGCGCCTGCCGTGCCAGCCGCGCATCATCCGCGCATGCAGCAATGTCGCGTAAATAAACCAGGTGATCAAAGACCATGTTTCTTTGGGGTCCCAGCCCCAATATCGTCCCCAGGCGGAATTGGCCCAGACCGCGCCGCTGATGATGCCAATGGATAAAAACAAGAAACCAAACAGCGTCATCTGGTAGCCGAGTTCATCCAATATAACGCCTTCCGGAAACATGACCAGCATTCGTTTTTTGAAGTCTTCGGGCATGCGGCGGGCGAGAAAAACGCCGATGTAAAAAACGAAGCAGATCGGCAGCGCAATGATGATCGACATGGCCCAGTTCCCCACCAGAAGCACCCGGCTAAACAGCAACACGAAGATAAACAATGTCAGCGGCTTGGCAAAATCCAGCCAGCCGGCCTGTTCCTCGTCCCGTCCCTGTTTCATCAGATACATCGCGCTGATGCCGAAAGCCGTGGCAAAAGCCGCATAACCGATAAAGCAGGTAATGACATGTGCGATCAGCCAGTTGCTCTTTAAGGCCGGAATGAGGGGCTGGATTTCGTTGGTGATGCCGGTTTTCAATGAGGCATAGGCCATTGCCAGAAAGGCAATCGGCATCATAAACGCACCGATAATGCGATTGTCGGCCTTGCGCTCGATGATCAGGTAAATCAAGGCAATTGTCCATGCAAAAAAGACCAGCGATTCGTATAAGTTGGAAAATGGTGCATGCCCGATACCCAAATTATAGGATTCCATCCATCGCATTATAATGCCGGCGGTGTTGCCGACCCATCCGATCAGGGCCACCCAGGTTGCCAGCTGACCGGCGACCGGTTTTTTAAACACCCAGGCAAGAATGTACAAAAAACCGGCCAGGCCGTATACAAACGTAATGATAGATAAGATAACACGAGCTGTTCATAATTTTCCTCTATTGCCCTAAAATTGCGCCGATATCTTTATTGGGCGGGTAAATACACGGAGGGCGCTATTCATTCGACGTCAGGCCGGCCAGGCGCTCGGATAGTTTTGTGACCTTTTTTCGCATCCCCAGTTTATTTTTATTTGAAGTCCCGGCAACCATAATTCGGCTCTTTTTGCCTTGGCTTAAGACATCGACACAGATTTGTTGATGGGACATAAAAAAAGTAAAATAAATTCCGATGATCATTAGAATAAATCCAACGTACACCACCCAGACGCCGGGATCCTTGCTCACCTGAAGCCCGGTGTAGTAGCGCGGCACAAAATCTGCGATCGCTATAAATACATTGCCTTTGCGCATTTTATCAAAACTCGGGAACTTCAACGGTAGTGTTATCTCAACGGCACTGCCGTTTGGGGGCGTTAAAACCCCGATAAAGGCTTCACCGATATTATGCTCTCGGAATTTGGCCTGTCGCGTAAATTTTTGCAACACGAAAGTTCCCAAATCTTCAGGAATGACGATGGGGGTATTTATCCCGGCCCTTTTGCTGTAGATCATCCCGCTGGCATTGCTGGTCAAATTTAAGATAACTTCATTAGGGGTCAGGCTCCCGTAACTGGCCTGAAAAAAGCTGAGGCCTTCATAGCGCAGGGGATCATTGACAATGATATCTTTTTGAACCACTGCCTTTCCCTGTTTGAGGATGGTTAAGCTGGAACGAAATTCTTTGGGAGCACCGGAATCATAAAACTCGACATTGAAATCATCGCAGCGGATTTCAAAACCCAGCTGCAGTTTTTGATTGCTATTCCTGAGTTGAATGGATTGGGCGCTTTCACCTTCGGCAATGTTGACATAGCCTTCAAAACCAAAAATAGACCCGATCAGCCCGCCGATTAATAAAAGCACAACGCTAAAATGAACGACATAGACACCCAGTCGCGTCCAGCGCCCACGTTCGCCGTAGATGGCAAAGCCCTCAGCGGTCTCCTCTATGCGATGGTATCGAAAGCGGCGGGCAATAATAGGGCTGATAGAGCGCTTTTAACTGCTCGGCATCACCATCATGATTGTATTCGGCCTTGTTCTTGAGCCGCCGGTAGCGCGCAATGTTAAATCGCGGGTGGCGAACAAAGATAATTTTCCAGGTGGCCTGCAGCCGATCAATTGAACACACCACAATGTTAACCACCAGCAACAGAATCATTGCCCGAAACCACCAGGAATGGTACATATCGAATAACCCCAGCAGCGAAAAGAAGCGGTATAACAATTCACCGAAGGTCTCAAAATAGGCCCCCGGGGCCTCGTTTTGAGGTATAAGCGTTCCAATGATTGAAGTCGCCGCCAGGGTTAGCAGAAGGACGATGGTTAATTTAACGGAAGCAAACGATTTCCATAATCGATCTATAGCTGAAAGATCTGAAGCGATCTCTTTTGAACCCATGCTGAATCCTTTCCAACAAAATTAAGAACATGTTCATATCAAAAGATGTCGAATGAGGCAATAGCCAAAAATTTTTGTTTAATTTCAAAGGCTTCGGTCTATGCATGCCCGACTGGCAATCCATCGTCCGAAAACGTGCGGCTGTATTGAAAAGAAGGCACCAACATGCTAGGGTTGCGTCTCGCAGGTACTTTAACGTCTCGGAATTTCTACAACTGAATGAAAATGTAGGGTATTTTTTAAGGCATGAGTTTTTGGCTCAATCATGGAATAATGGAATAGTGGAACGATGGAATAGTGGGTTTTCAAAGGATATTATCCATTTTAAACTTTATCGTCAAGCCGACTTTTGCCATGTACCCAATATTGCAGTATCCTCTCCGAGCCGTAGGCTCTACGGGCCGGAGGTCAAAACCCATTTTTCCAATATTCCAGCATTCCACCATTCCAATTGGGGCGAAGCCCTTAACTTGCAAAACACTGCGGTTTTGAATTTTGTTCATTGTAATTTGTTTGGTAACATTTTTGGGGGACAGGGCACGAGGGGCGGTGTCTTCATCCAAAACAAAATAGTCTTCTGCTGCCCGGTGAGGTTGCGGACAGGCAGAAGACTATTTTACTACAGTTCATCCAATCTGGCGCTTAACGCTCAAAATTGGTGGTGATGTCGCAAAATAAAACGACAACACACCGAATTATAAAATATTGAGCATTTTTTGCTCAATTGAAGTATTACTTTTTCACATAGAGGCCACGGGATTTGGCACGCACCATGCGCTTTTTAGAAAGCTTATAAAGCGCGTTGCTAAGCTGGCGGGAGTCAAGCCCGGGTTTTCGTTTTCAATGTGGCAATCGTGGCACCTTTTGGGCTACGTTTAATCAGACCGTAAACCTTATCGAGTACCGTTTGACCTCTGGCCGGTGCCGCTTTTTTGCGAACCGCAGCTTTACGGACTATTTTCTTACGTTTGACGGGCGCCGCCTTTTTTGCGGGTTGAAATTTGTCTACCTGTTTGGTAATTCTCTCCACCTGTTTTGAAAGACTAACAAGCGATTTGGAGATGGTTTTCAGTTGAGTTTGTATTCTCTTCATTCTATTTACCCTCCCTGTTGCAAAAATTTATTCTTGTTATCCAGCTTAGTGAAGAGTAATACAGCATTTATTAAAAGTCAATATTGGAGAAGATAATGAAGATAAGTAATAACGACTTTCAGATTCGCTATGAGACCGCCTTGAATCCTTCTCAGCTCGAGGCGGGCCACCCATACAGAGGGACCTCTGCTGGTTATCGCCGGGAGCCGGAAGCGGAAAAACAAGAACCCTGACCTACCGGGCGGCCTATCTTGTAGAAAAAGGGCATATCACCGGCCTCTATTCTTCTTTTGACATTTACCCGTAAGGCCTCCCAGGAAATGCTTCGCAGAGCCGCACAACTGCTGGATGACCGTTGCCAAAAAATTGCGGGCGGGACGTTTCACTCCTTTGCCAATGCGATGCTGCGCAGATATGCTTCCCACATCGATTTGGACCCCGCGTTTGGAATCCTGGATCGCACCGACTCGGAAAATTTGATCGGCATTCTGCGAAAAGAAATGCAGCCGGCAACCCGACAACGGTCGTTTCCAAGGAAGAAAACGCTGGCGAACATTTTCAGCCGGGCGGTCAATAAAGGCCGCTCGATTGAAGAGATTATCGACGACGACTACCCGCATTTCGAATCTCATCTCGAAATCATCAGCCGTCTTCAACAGACTTTCGAAATCCGCAAGCAGGAACACCACTTTCTGGATTACGACGATCTGCTGATTTATTTGCGTCGTCTTTTAGCCGATTATCCCAGCGGCGCGTGACCGCATTTCCGCCAGTTATCAATATATCATGGTGGACGAATATCAGGACACCAATACCATTCAAGCCGAAATATTATATCTATTAACCAATGTGAATAAAAATATCATGGTTGTCGGTGATGATGCCCAAAGTATTTATGCCTTCCGGGGGGCCAATTTCCGAAATATTATCGACTTTCCGAAAATGTTTCCGGAAACCCGAATGGTTTACCTGGAAGAAAATTACCGCAGCATCCAGCCGATATTGACCTTGACCAACGTCATCATCGAACGCGCCAAAGAAAAATTTAGCAAAAATCTGTTTACCCAGCGAACGGGCGGATCAACACCGGTTATCGTTAATGCTGAAGATGAATACAGCCAATCCAGATTTGTGGTTGATCGGATTAAAGATCTTCAGCATCAGGGCATCGCCTTAAAAGAAATCGCGGTTCTTTTTCGCGCCAGCTTCCATTCGTTTGATCTTGAGATCGAGCTTAGCCGCGAAGGGATCGAATTTGTGAAGATGGGGGGATTTAAATTTGTCGAATCGGCTCATATCAAGGATGTCCTGGCTCACATGCGGGTGATTGCCAATGCCTACGACCGAATAAGCTGGTACCGAATTTTACTTCTCATCGAAAAGGTTGGGCCCAAAACCGCCCAAAGAATTTTTGAGGCGACCCTGAATGAAAAATCAGGTTATACCGGTCTGCTTTCGGCAAAAATCGGCCGGGTCAAAGGGCTTGAACGTCTCAAGCAGCTTATCTCAACCCTGGATAGCCCATCCGATGAGCATTTCTGAAATGGGAGAAACCATTATTGATTACTACCTGCCGATTTTAAAAAACAGCTATGATGACCACCCCCGCCGGGCCAAGGATTTGGAGCATCTGGTAGAAATAATGGAGCGCTTCAAAAGCCTCAACCAATTTCTGACCGATATGGCCCTTGAGCCGCCGAATACCAGTTTTGAAAACTCGCTGTACACCGGCGCGTCAAATTCGGATCGATTGATTCTGTCAACGATCCATTCCGCCAAGGGTCTGGAGTGGCGCACCGTATTTGTCATTTGGGCCCTGGACGGCAGATTCCCCTCGGTGCATACCTTGCATAAAGAAGCAGAGCTTGAAGAAGAACTAAGACTGATGTATGTCGCCGCCACCCGAGCCAAAGAGAACCTGTTTTTCACCTATCCGGGCAATGTATACGATCGCGGTACAGGGATTGATATTGAACCGGCCGTCGCGCTATCTTGACAACATACCCGATGATATCCTTGAAAAACAATTTGAATATCGCTGAAGTATAAGATTCGAGAGGAGAAGAGAGAAGTAAAAAGTGCGGTCTTGATCAATCCTGCTGATCAAATGGTTGGGTGCTGATCATTGTCACGGCGTTACTTCTTTAAAAAATCCCCACCAGACAAACAAACAAAACCCCAGAATAGAGATAATCGCGATCAGATAACCCGACCAGTCAACCGGCCGGGTGGCAAATCCCGAGCTTGTCTACGTCGCCGATTTTAGTGTTACAGGATGGACATTTACGGGTTTTCAGGGGCAGATGGGTATAACACTCGGGGCATTTTTTGATCACAAAACCGTAACTGCCAGAGCCGCGGCGATAATCATCATCGGGCATATTCCTTCTCCTTTCATTAACGGCTTAACCGGCTGTGTCACGGAACTGTTGATTGGCTAACTTTGCCAGAAACCGTCTTCGATAGAAATCTGACTTTCACTCTTTATGCGGTTCAGCCAGGCCTCAATGGTTTTAAACGTCTTTTGTTGCAGCAACCGCTCCTTGACGGCTGTCTTTTCTTTTTCAAAACCGTTTAATGCGGGTTCTTGCCGCTTCCGGAAGCGGAACACATAATAGCCTTTTTGACCTTTTATGGGTTCGCCGGGCAGCTGATTATGATCAGAAAGCTTAAAGGCCGTGCGCGCAATTTCGGCTTCGTAGCCGATTGTGGGTATGGAATCGTTGCGTTTGAAAAAGCCCGTTTTTTTCGGTGCTAATTTGAATTTCTGACTGACGGTGACAAAAGGCTGTCCGTTTTTAAGTTCCGCCAAAAAGGTATTGGCTTCAGCAAGAGCTTTAGCATCCTGCTTTTCTTTGATGACATTTTTTTTAACGGTGTCTTCTACGGCCTTGAGCTCCGGAACTTTAGACGGCACCTTATCAACAACTTCCATCAGATAATATCCATCACCGAATCCCTGAACATCACTGATTTCGTTGATCGGCAGGTTAAAAGCAGCCGATGCAAACCGGGCGGCGTTTTTGATTTCTTTGGGAGGGTTTTTTTGAGTAAAAAATTCCGTCGTCAGAATTTTTAAATCGCGCTCTTGAGCGATATTGGCAAGATTTTGACCTTCAAACGTTGCATCATACACGGCTTCGGCTTCATCATAAGCCAGATTTCTTGAACGCTCCGCTTTCAGAGTTTTTTGAATCTCCTCTCGCGCCTCATCCAATGAGCGGGTTTTTGCGGGGTTTATTTTTTCAACTTTGATAATATGCCATCCGAAACGGGTGCGAACCGAGTCGCTGATCTCAGCGGCTTTCATGGAAAAAGCCTTGTCCGCAAAAGGTTTCACCATCGCTTCCCTGCGGAAAGTCCCCAGATCTCCCCCTTTCGTTTTTGTCGGGCCCTCTGAGTATTGCCGGGCAAGCGTTGCGAAATCCCGACCTTCTTTTGCCATTTTAAGAACATCTTCGGCTCTTTGGCGTGCGCTTTCAACGTCCTCAGGCTTGGCATTCTGATCGACTTTTATCAAAATATGCCGTGCATTCACCGTTTTCGGGTTTTTGAATTTTTCCGGATTGTTTTCATAATAATCTCGAATATCCTCCTCTGCTACCGTTACCTTGGCTTCAAAGTCCCCGGGTTTTAAATAAAGGTAGCGAACTTTAATTTCAGGATCGGTTTTATAGGTTTCTTTATGCTGGTCAAAGAAATCCCGAATCTCATCCGCTGTGGGCTCTATATTCTTAAATTGCCCGGGTTCCAGAAGAACATAATCCAGATCCACTTCCGTATTATTCCATTCATACCATTGCTGGGCTTCTATATCCGATACTTTAATGTTGCCCGCAATAAAGGTTTGAAGTTTATCAATGATCAGTAACTCGCGCTGCTGTTCCTCAAAGGTTTCAGGCGGAAGTTTTGTGCGGCTTAACGTATTCAGATAACGTCGGTTGTCGAACACCCCGGCGGTCTGAAAGGCACTGATGTTTCTAATCGTTTGGCTAAGCTCTTCATCCGATACCTGGATTTTTAGCTTTTCGGCCGCCTGGAGCATAAGGACTCTATCAACAAGTTGGTCCAAAGCGCGCTTTCTCAGCTGCAGTGTCTGGATCAGTTCGTCACTCAAATTATTGCCGAATGACTGCCGCACCTGCTCAACGAGGTTGGAGTAAGTGTGGCGGTAATCATCTAAAGTAATGATAGTCCCGTTTATATCGGCAACCCTGCCCGATCTGCGGGATTTGTAACTTCCAACTCCCCAAAATACAAATACAACGACAATGGCACCTAAGATAATCTTGATCATCCAGGTGCCGGCATGTTTCCGCATTAAACTTAACATTGAATTTTTCTCCTTGTAGATTCAAGGTTCCCCGTTCAACGTTCAGCCTGCAACGAGCTACATTCGGCCTGAGCTCATGTCGAAGGCAGCCGAGTCGGGTTATTTCAACCCTGAACCTTTGAACCGCTAAACCTTTCATTTTCACAAAAAATACCACGAAAACGCAAAAGAAGGGAAGCCCAAAATTAGGTAATAATGCTTAGCGGGTTGACCTGCTTGTCAATTTTGGTCCCAACCGTCTCAGAGCAATAGGCACATAAATATTCGTATTTATCACCTTCAGGCAATACCAGGAGAAGCCGTTTGCGAACCGGTACAGACTGTTTACATTTCGGGCAGTAAAGTTCGATGGCGTCAAACTCTTTGTAAACATCCGAGCCGTTTGGCCGACCTGAAAACAGGTCTGTTGGATTCCCAACCCGTTTCATTCAAACCTTCCAATACAATCCCTGATGCAAAACGCAATCGGATTGCCAAGGATAAAATAAGCGATCATCACCAATATATGTAAGATACTAATAATATTTGCTATTTAAAGTTTTGTCAATAGCTGGCAACCGCCTTTTACCCTTCAGCTCCAGACGATTTTATAAACGGCTGCAACTGGGAATAATTGAATTAAATATTGACACCCTTACCGGTTTTTGTTAGGTGCGCATGTAAAACTTGAAACACCAAGTGGGGCTGTAGCTCAGCTGGGAGAGCGCATGACTGGCAGTCATGAGGTCGTCGGTTCGATCCCGTCCAGCTCCACCATCAACCGACACATGAAAGGTTAGTCCAAGACTAACCTTTTTTAATTTTCTGAAAAATTTTTTGATACCATTCCTGTATAAGGCAAGTCAAACTAAAATGACAGCAGTTGCTTATGCTTGACATCCACCGGCGATTGGCATAAAAATCGGGTTCTATTTTCAGTCACGTTAAAACTTTACTAGAACCCGTCTCAAAAATAGGATTTTGGTTCAAGATCGCGGCGGGGCCGAGTTTTCCAGCGTTGCTGGATTTCCCGCCTGATCCTATAATCTTTGTGGGTCGCAAACCGCAGGCATACTGTTGTATGTCGAGGATTTAAAACGAGGCTCCAACAAAGATATTGGGCCAAAAGACATTTTTGAGATGGGTTCTAAAAAGGCTTACGCCGGGATTATGATCCCAAAGCGCTATATCTGGTATTTCGTTTTCGCACTGATGGCGGGGATCGTGTTGCTGCTGGCGATAGTCATTCGGTCGGATCATCCCGAGGCGGTTCGCCGGCAGCTTGAAGAGACCCCGCGGCCGGCAGATTTGATGTCATTACAAACAACCCAGGTCCATTTGTATTTTTCGGACAGGAATAATCAGTTTCTGATGGCCGAAGAACGGGTTCTGAAAAGTCCGCAAAGCCCTGAATTTTTTGCCAGAAGTATTGTAGAAGCGCTGATAAAAGGTCCCCAGCAGGGGTTGGCGCGCACCATTCCCACGCAGACTGCCGTACGCGCCGTCTATTTGACCCCGGAAGGCATTTGCTATGTTGATCTGACGTCGGGTGTTGCTGAAAACCACCCGGGCGGAATAAAATCGGAATTACTGAGCATCTATTCTATTGTCAATTCATTGGTATTGAATGTGACTGAAATCGAATCGGTGAAAATTCTGATCAACGGGAATGAATCAATGACGCTTGCGGGTCATATCGATCTGCAAATTCCGATTAAGGCAAACATGCTGTTGATACGATGAAATCAAAAGCAAAAATTGGAAATATACGCAATATCGGCATTATCGCCCACATTGATGCCGGCAAAACGACCGTTACCGAGCGCATTCTGTATTACACCGGTCGCTCCCATAAACTCGGTGAAGTCCATGATGGGGAGGCGGTGATGGATTGGATGCCCGATGAGCAGGAAAGAGGCATTACGATTACCTCCGCCGTCACCACCTGCCATTGGGGAAATACGGAAATTCACATTATTGATACGCCCGGGCATGTGGATTTTACGATTGAGGTTGAACGATCCCTGCGGGTACTGGATGGTGCCATCGGTGTATTCAGTGCCGTTGAGGGAGTGGAGCCCCAGTCTGAAACCGTATGGCGCCAGGCGGATAAATACCGGGTGCCCAAAATTGCCTTTATCAATAAATTGGATCGGGTCGGGGCTGATTTTTTCGGCACGGTTAAGATGATGAAAGAGCGCCTCAAGGCCCAGCCGCTCATCCTGCAGCTTCCGGGAGGCACGGAAGATAATTTCAAAACCATTATCGATTTAATCCGGATGAAGCAGATCTTGTGGGATGAAGAAACTCTGGGAGCAGATTTCGAGGATCAGGAGATCCCGGCGGAATTTATGAACACCGCTAAAGAATACCGCGAGAAACTGATCGAAACCGCAGCGGAATTTGACGATGATTTAATGGAGGCTTATCTGGCAGAAGCGCCCATTGAAACGGACAAATTGCTGGCTGCCATACGCAGAGCCACGATTGATCTGAAGCTGGTCCCGGTGCTGTGCGGTGCGGCATTGAAAAATAAAGGCATCCAGCCGCTGCTTGAGGCCATCATCCAATTTTTGCCGAGCCCGCTGGATATCCCCGCCATTGAAGGGACCCACCCCGAATCCGGCGAGATCATTGCCTGTCTGCCCAAGGATTCCGAACCGCTGGCCGCCCTGATTTTCAAAGTCGCAATGATGGAGGGGCGCAAATTATCCTTTATCCGGATTTACAGCGGACGAATCAAGGTCGGTGGGGAGGTCTTCAATCCCGCTCGCAATGAAAAGGAAAAAATTGCGCGTATATTGAATATGCATGCCAACCGGCGGGAACGGGTCGAGTCCGCAGGTGCGGGAAACATTGTCGGCGTGGTGGGCTTAAAGGGGTCTTCAACCGGCGAAACGCTGTGTCTCCGTGAGCATCCGGTCTTGCTCGAAAAAATCGAGTTCTTTGAACCGGTCATCTCCATTGCGGTGGAACCCAAAACCCATGCGGATCAGGAAAAATTAGATGAGGTCCTCGCCAAATTTATGGCCGAAGATCCAACCCTTGTCGTTCGAAAAGATGAAGATACCGCCCAGACGCTCCTATCAGGGATGGGCGAATTGCATCTGCAAATCATTATCAGCCGCATGCAGCGCGAGTTCCAGACCCATGTCAATGTGGGTAAACCTCAGGTCGTTTACAGGGAAACCATCGAAAAAAAATCAGCGGCCTCGACCATTTTTGATAAAGAAATTGCCGGACAGCGCCATTTCGCAGAAGTTTCGGTGAAAATGGCGCCCTTGCCCCGCGGAACCGGAAATAAATTTATAGCCGAAATCTCAGCGGATGTTCTGCCGGACATATTGATCGCTGCTGTTGAAAAAGGGGTTTTGGAATCTCTGGAAAGCGGATCGCTGATGGGGTATCCGGTGGTGGACGTCGAGGTCAAACTGGCGAATGCAAATTATAAAGAATCTCTGGGAACCGAACTCGCCTATACCGTCAGTGCCTCGATGGCATGTAAAGAGGCCATGACCGCCGGTAATCCATTTTTACTGGAGCCCATAATGACTGCGGAGATCTTTGTGCCCGAGGCCTTCACGGGTGATGTCATCGGAAATTTAAATTCCAGAGGCGGAAAAATTGAATCCATAGAACACAAAGGCGGGGCTCAGGTGATCAATGCAACCGTACCGCTGTCACAGATGTTCGGCTATTCGACAACCCTTCGCTCTGCAACCCAGGGCCGGGGAACCTTTTCGATGCAGTTTTCTCATTTTGACCGCAGTTAGCGCTTTTTGGCCAATGCCTTTTCGAGCCTTTTTAAGCGCTTCTCTATTTTGGTCCGCCTTTCAATATCCTTCACATATTTCAGCGCGCGCCGGTATTGGGCGACGGCGATCTTGTAGTCCCTTTTTCGGGTATGATAGACACCGAGGTAATAGTGCGCATCACCCAGATTTCCCTGTTTGCCCAGACTTTGGCCCAGGATGAAGTAAGCCTTGGTGTAACCGGGGTGTTTTTCAACCACCTCCCGTAAAACAGGCGAAGCCTCATCAAGCAACCCCATCTCCATATAGGTCTGCCCAAGGTACAAGCCGCAATCCGCATCATCCGGAATCAAATTGTGAGCCGTTTTCAGCATTTTTATTGATTGCTGATACTGCCCGTCCAAATAATAAACCCGGCCGGCATCCCTTAGGATATAAGGATCAAATGCTCGCTTTTCCAGGGCGGTTCTGAGGTGATCAATGGCTTCGTCTCTGCGGCCCACCCGGGCCAGAATGAGCCCGTAACGGTAATGGGCCATCGGATCCTGGGGATATTTCTTAACCGCGGCCTGAAGGTGCCGCAATACCAGATTCTCATCGCCATACCGGGTAATCAGATAGGTGTGCGCCCTTACAAAATCATCGGAAGCTTTTTGGGGTCCGGCCTTGGCGGTTTTCGGCGTGCCGGAAAGCTGGGTATCAAGATAGGTAATGCGATCCTCAATCGCCGGATGGGTCCTCATATAAGTCGGTATCTGTTCGGTATCGAACCACTGTTTGCTGCGCATCTTTTTTAAGATCTTCAGCAGGCCTTCGCCGCCGTAGCCGGCATCAGTCAGGTAGATCAGGCCCAGCTGGTCGGCCTGTATTTCGTTATCACGGGTATAGGACAATTCGGCGGCCATGCCGGCAGCCTGGCTGCCTTTTGTGACAGCCTGCGCCGCTTCTCCGCCGCCGGCCGCTCCGATTAAAACACCGGCGGCCATGCCCGCCATGGTCGCCCAGCCGATTTTCCGGGATCTTTCGATTCTTTGGGAAATATGGCGCGCGTTAACATGGGCAATTTCATGGGCCAGAATGCCGGCCAGCTCCTCTTCACTGTCCATGACAGCCAGCAACCCGCTATTAATAAAAATATAGCCGGCCGGAATGGCAAAAGCGTTATAAGTATCTACATTGATCACATGAAATTTATAGTTGAATAGGGAATCTTCCAAACCCGCAACGATGCGATTGCCGACCTTGTTAACGTATTCCACAATTACCGGATCATCGATAATCTCAAACCGCTGATAAATGTACTGCAGAATCGCCCGGGACAGCTTCTCTTCCTCACTGACGGTTATGCCAAAGGCACTCTGAGGGCTTAGCGGACTCAACAACAATAAAGCCGCTATCCAGATATATATGAATTTTCGAATCATGCGCACTCAAACGGGTTAAGTAATTAAGAGTCCTGGCCATTATAGGGCCATGCTAGATCGGTCAAACCACAGAGGAGTGGTGTTGCCGTCACATGTCTTTGAGTCCTCGATCATTCCAGTACTCCAGGGCATTCGATTACGACATAAGACCACCCCTGACCATTAACTGGCCTGATCCTAGAGCTACCAGTTCACTGTTAGATCATGTAGAATGCCATATTTTAAAGTTCTTTTCAAACCCCAAATTTTATGTTAGAGCATCCGCATTATGGCCCACATCATTTGCATAGCCAACCAGAAAGGCGGCGTCGGCAAGACAACCACCGCCATTAACCTGTCGGCCGCCCTGGCGGTTTCCGAAAAAAAAACGCTGCTGGTCGATTGCGATCCTCAGGCAAATGCAACTTCGGGACTCGGCATCGATCGCTCCCGATTGGAAAAAACCCTTTATGACGGTATGCTGGGCCGCGCCGGTGTGTCAAGCCTTATCGTGGATAGTGAAATTTCCACCCTGAAGGTGATTCCGTCCGACATCGAATTGATCGGGTTTGAAGTCGAAATGATGTCCAACCCCGATCGTGAAAAGGTCTTAAAAAAGCTGATTTCGGGCGTAACCCACGAATTTGACTATATTTTTTTGGACTGTCCGCCTTCTTTGAGTCTTTTGACGGTCAACGCCCTCACCGCCGCCCATTCGGTATTGATACCGCTGCAGGCGGAGTACTACGCCCTGGAGGGTCTGGGGCAACTCCTCGACACGGTAAAGCGCATAAAGCGCAACCTGAATCCGGATTTAAGAATCGCCGGAATTTTATTAACCATGTTTGATAAACGCACCAATCTCGCTCACCAGGTCGCAGAAGAAGCCGAAAAATATTTCAACGATCTGGTTTTTAAAACCATGGTGCCCAGAAACATCCGATTAAGCGAGGCGCCCAGCTTTGGGAAACCCATATTGCTGTATGATGCCACATCCGCCGGCGCCCAGAGCTATTTTGACCTGGCCAGAGAAATTATTAAAAACTAACCGGGGAATAACATGCAGAAGAAAAAAACCATTGAAGCATCTGCCAGCGGCCCGACCAAACGCAAAAAGCAGGCTCTGGGAAGAGGTTTGGCTGCACTCATCCCGGAAATTGAGAAATCGCAGGAACGTTCCAGGGATTTTCTTTACTGTGAAATTGAACTTATCCGGTCCAACCGGTTTCAGCCGCGAATGCAATTTGCCGAAGATGAATTGGCGGAGCTTTGCCAATCAATTAAAGAACAGGGCATCCTGCAACCGCTTCTGGTCCGTGAAGAAAACGACGGTTTCCAGCTGATTGCCGGTGAAAGGCGTTTGCGAGCGGCTAAAAAAGCCGGGCTCACCCAGGTGCCGGTTGTCATCAAGCGTATCGATGATTCCAAACTGCTGGAGCTATCGATTGTCGAAAATATCCAGCGCACCAATCTTAACCCCATCGAAGAATCTGAAGCCTATCACCGTCTGGTCACCGAATTCAATCTGACGCAGGATGAAGCCGCAACGCGGGTGGGCAAAAGCCGATCCGCAGTTGCCAATTTTTTGAGATTGCGACAGCTGCCCGAACCAATTAAAACCAGCATGCAGGAGGGCAAGTTGACAATGGGGCACGCCCAGGGCGCTGTTGGGTATCGAAAATTCAACCCAGCAAATGGCTGCATGGCGGGCGGTGGTTAAAAAGAACCTGTCGGTCAGGGAAACCGAAGACCTGATTCGGTCTTTGAAAGACGAGAAAAAAAAACCGAAGGTGGGCCGAAAAAGCACTGAGGACCTTCACCTGCTGACCCTGGCGGATGATCTCTCGCGGCATTTTGGCACCAAAGTGGTCATCAAACGGCGGGGCCAGGCCGGTAGGGTTGAAATTGAATTTTACAGCAATGACGATTTAGACCGCCTGATAGACCGTCTGCGCCAAACCAAAATATAGAAGTGGTTTCCTAACCTCATCTAATGTCCGATAGCAGTGTTCCCCCGCCAGTGTAAGCGGGATTTCACATCTGATTTGATGAAATTTAAGGAATTCATCGATTCGCTTCAAAATACTCACGAAAGATTAAGTGTAAAATTCCTAAAATGAGCTAAAATGCCTAAAGTTCGAATTAAAACGTCATTATTTCTAAATTTTAGGCATTTTAGGCATTTTAAATTTTAGGCATTTTTTTTGGGGATCTGGAAGATGATCTTAGGCGTTGAACCGGCTTCTTGCTAACGAACGCGATTAACTGTTGACGCATGAAATGTCCATTCATATCATCATAGATGGATATAACCTTATCCGCCAATCAACAACTCTGAGCATATTGGATCAGCAGGACATCATGCTGGGTCGTGAAGCGCTGGTGGATATGTTGGCGGCTTACCGCAAAATAAAACCCCACCGGATTACGGTGGTCTTTGATGGCCCCCACGGTCCGGTTTTTTCACCGCAACGCAACCGGCAAAAAGGAATCTCCATGCGGTTTTCTCGAAGAGGAGAGTCGGCGGATGATGTGATCAAACGCATGGCGCACAGGGAACGCGAAAAGGCTCTGGTGGTCAGCTCGGATCGGGAAGTCGCCGATTCTGCGGCCGCCTGTGGCGCAGCAACGATCAGTGCTCAGCAGTTCGAAGCTAAAATCGAAATGGCCGCACACCTCGACAACCCCATCATCGAAGCCGAAGATTCTCAGGGCTGGATCCCCACCACTAAAAAAAAAGGCCCGTCCCGCAGATTGCCCAAAAAACAGCGGCGCAACCGCATGAAAATTAAAAAGCTCTGAAATGAAAATCATTATTGCCAAAACTTCCGGATTTTGCATGGGCGTTCGCCGGGCGGTTGAAATGGTGCTGGATGCCCCTGAGGAGCACCTGAATCCAATTTCGACATATGGCCCGCTGATTCATAATCCTCAAGTTCTTGAAATTTTGAAAGAAAAAGGTATATCCGCTATCAATGAACCCCCTCAACAGGGCTCGGGTACGGTACTCATCCGGGCCCATGGCGTACCGCCGGAGACCCGGGATCAGCTCGAAGAAGTCGGTTTCAACGTTATCGATGCAACCTGCCCGCGGGTAATAAAGGTGCAGACGATTATAAAAAATCACTTGAAGAAAGGATTTGCATCCATAATCGTCGGTGACAAGAATCATCCGGAAGTTATCGGTTTGCGCGGTTATGGCGGTGATAAAAGCTATGTCGCCAAAAATGTAGATGAACTGAAAGCGTTTCCCCGGTTTGAAAATGCCATAATTGTCGCTCAAACGACACTCAACACCCAACTCTGGCATGCTGTAAAAAAATGGGCCGCCGACAACCACCCGCACTATAAAATTTTTGAGACCATCTGCGATTCTACTAAACGTCGACAGGCAGAGGTTCAACGCCTGGCTGAATCAGTGGATGCCGTCATTGTCGTGGGCGGCCGCAGCAGCGGCAATACTAAAAGACTGGTTGATATTGCCCGCCAGACCGGCAAGCCGGCCTTTCACATCGAAAGCGATACGGATCTGATCGACATGGATCTGGAAGCGCTGACTGGCGCCCGCCAGATCGGCATAACCGCCGGTGCATCCACACCCAACTGGGTTATCAAAAAAGTCTACCGGGCTTTGGAAGCCTTACTTTTCAAACGCAAACAGGGTTGGCGGCGGGTTCTATTTGAAATCCAGCGAGCGCTGTTGTTGACCAATATTTATGTGGCCGTCGGTGCCGGCGCATTGTGCTATGCCTGTAACAAACTTCAGGGAATTGATCAGACCTTTCCCTATATTTTAATTTCGATGCTGTATGTTCAATCCATGCATATCCTCAATCATCTGACAGACACCCGTGCCGACCGATTCAATGATCCCGACAGGGCCAAATTTTATGATCGTCACAAAACCCTGCTCGCAATATCAGCGTTGCTTTCGGGAGGAGCCGGGCTGATCATCGCTTATAATATTGGTCTATTTCCATTTTTAGCCCTGTTGATCATGAGCCTTTTGGGACTCTCTTACAACCTGAAGATGGTACCGGAATGGCTGGCAGACATCAAATATCGCAAAATAAGGGATATTCCCGGCTCGAAGACGCTTTTGATTGCCATTGCCTGGGGCATGGTAACCGCTGTTCTGCCGCCATTATCCAAATTCGGCACCATCAACTGGATAAATGTTCTGGTGGCGTTGTGGGCGGTCGGGATGGTATTTGTCAGAACCGCCTTTTTTGATTTACTCGACATGCAAGGCGATCGGCTTGTCGGTAAAGAGACCATCCCGATTCTTCTGGGAGAAAAGCGGTCAATGCGCATTCTTAAAATAATATTGATTGTATTGCCCGCGACATTGGTTTTTTCGAGTGCTTTTCAACTGACCTCAAGCCTGGGATTTTTCCTGATCATATGTCCCCTGCTGATATCGATTATTATTTTTACGTATGAACGGGCCCTGATGTTTCCGGGTATTCGACTGGAATTTTTGCTTGAAACCCAGTTTCTCTTGGCGGGCATCATTTCCTTCGCATGGGTTTGGATCACTTAACGATCTTTTTTTAGCTTAAATTCGGCCTCTTTTCCGGCCAAAAGTCGTTTCAAGTTATCCCCATGACGGATAAAAATAAAAAGGGCGACGATACCGGCGGCGGCGGTCATTATGGTGGAATCAGCGGTTATCCATACCGCAACCGGCAGGGCCGCCGCGGCTGAAAGAGATCCAACTGAAACCCGCCGGGCCACAAGCAGCATGGCAATGAAAACGCCGACTGCGGCCAGAACTGCCGCAGGTGAAACCACCGCAAAACATCCAGCGGCGGTGGCAACCCCCTTGCCGCCGTCGCGAAATTTTAGATATATGGGGAAAAGATGGCCTGAAAATGCGGCCAGCGCAACGGCCGACAGATAAACATCACCGCATCCGTCGGCCGGGCCAAATGCCAGAAGCGCCAGATAAACCGGAACAGCGCCTTTTAAAATATCGCCGGCCAATGTCAGCAAACCCGGTATCACCCCGGTTTCCCGCGTCACATTGGTCGCCCCGATATTTCCACTGCCCTTCAGCCGGATATCATCGCGGGCAAAGATGCGGCTTAAAATCAGGCCCCAGGGGATGGAGCCCAGCAGATACGCTAACAGCAGCAGCCCGCTAAACGTCAACGCGGCATATGTTTTCGATCCCGGCATATAAGGCCCTTAATAATTACTTTTGCGCTTTTTATGGCAAAATTTCTTCGTACCAACAGCTTACCGGATTCATGGTAGCGGAATACTGGAATGGTGGAATAGTGGAATATTGGGTTTTAATCGGAATACGATCTCTTAAATTTAAAAATTGATCTGATCCCTATTTATGACCCAATATTCCAGCTTTCCAATATTCCAACATTCCAAAGTGTTGCATGCATGCGCGTTATGGATAATACAATGATTGCCTGTTTGGTTCCGGCTCGTCCGGGTTAGGGTTATACCATCATATAACTACAGATCAAAAACAAGGCCCAAATTCAAAAGAAAGCGATCACGAGTTAAAATATGGAACCGATTCGAATTCCAATCGAAGATGTCCTGGATCTGCATACCTTTCGACCGCAGGATATTGCGGATCTGTTAGAAGACTATTTTGATGAATGCATCAAAGCCGGCATTCAATCGGTGCGGGTGATCCACGGCAAAGGCAAGGGCATCCAAAAAAGACAGGTACACCGGATTTTACAAAAAAGCCCGCGGAGTCAAAAGCTTCAAGGATGCGCCCCCGGAAGCCGGCGGATGGGGGGCGACATTGGTGGAGTTAAAGCCACCGGTGGGCGAAATCGGTTGAATCGGTAAACAATGGAATATTGGAATGGTGGAAAAATGGAATACTGGGTATGAATAATTGGATGATGTCCTGATTTTAATTTCCGATGAGGGCCATCTAAACAAAAGTAGATCTCATTTCGCCAAACCCAGTATTCCAACATTCCATTATTCCAGTACCCCATGGCATTGGATTACCTCAAAGCCACTGAACCCTAACCCGGCCCAGAGAACCAAGTTTTCAATGTTTGAATTAAATGTTTTCAACACCCCGATCTTTGGGTTATAATTCAGCTGATTCTAAATTAACCTATCAAAGCAGTGATGTAAAAATGAATATCAACTTTCAGCGCAAAGTGGATCGTTATATCGGAGCATTTATCTGCTGGCTTTTTTCACTTTTTCACCGCAAAAGCAAAGATGAGGATGACGGGTTTCAGGCCAAGAAATTTCTGGTAATTATGCTGTCCGAGATGGGGAGTCTTATTCTGGCCTACCCCATGTTCCAGCAGCTTAAAAAGCAGTACCCCGGGGCCAACCTGTATGGGCTTTTGTTTGAAAAAAATAAAGAAGTCTTAACTCTGCTTGGTGTCACCCCGCCGGAAAATATTTTGACCATCCGCGATACATCTTTTCACGTCTTTGCAATCGACTGCCTGCGAGCGTTGAATCAAATCCGCAAACTAAAAATTGATGTGGTCATCGACTGTGAGCTGTTTGCCAGAATCAGCAGTATATTTTCATTTTTAAGCGGCGCCAGGATTCGCGTCGGCTTTCATCCATACACCCAGGAAGGCCTGTATCGCGGCAGTTTTATTAATCGCCCTGTTTTGTTCAACCCCTATCACCATATCTCCAGACAGTTTCTGACCCTGGCGGCGGCCATTGATTCCGTCAGCGTGCCAAAGGCCAAACAACCGCTGGGACGCACGAATCTGAGAGCGCCGCTTATCGATTTTGCGCGGGATGAAATTGAGGCCATGCAGGCCAGATTGCAGGCCGATTTCAGAGCCGTTGCCGATAAGGAATTGGTTCTGATTTACCCCGGCGGTGGAATACTGCCGATTAGAGCCTGGCCCCGCAATTACTACAGCCAGGTTGCCGGCGAGCTGATTAAAAAAGGGTACGCAGTGGGCGTTGTGGGGCTGGCGGAAGACAGGGATCTGGCAACCGCGATTCTGTCGGACTGCAATAATCCGGCCTGTATTGACCTGACCGGATATACCCGTACGGTGCGCGAACTCATGCTGATCTTTCAATTTGCCGCGCTTTTGATCACCAATGACGGCGGCCCGGGGCAGTTCGCAGCCATGACGCCCATTCCGGCCATCATTTTTTATGGCCCGGAAACGCCCGACCTGTACGGCCCGGCTGACGAGAAGGCAACCATATTCTATAACCCCCTGCCCTGTTCTCCCTGCCTGACAGCTTTCAATCACCGCAATTCGCCCTGCGACGGGGACAATCAGTGTTTAAAACAAATCTCGCCCGAACAGGTGCTTAAAAAAGCGCTTGAAATTCTGCAAGCATCGTAAATAACGCCGCAAAAGACCGCGCCCTGAACCCTCACTGCAATCGAACGGCCTTGATGATCAAGATCGGGATCGGTCGGCACATCACGGAACCTCCCGCGCGTACCGGTTTTGACCCCGGAGATGGCGTCCACAACGGCCATACCTTCAACCACACGCCCAAACACCGCATACCCCCAGCTCTGGGGAGATTTGCTCTTGTGATTCAGAAAACTCGTTGTTCACTGTATTGATGAAAAACTGGGCTGTGGCGCTGTGCGCATCCGGTGTGCGGGCCATGGCGATGGTTCCGCGTTCATTCCGCAGGCCGTTGTCCGCTTCATTGTCAATCGGCGGTCGGGTGTCCCTCTGCCGCATGTCAGCGGTAAAGCCCCCGCCCTGGATCATGAAGCCGGGGATCACGCGGTGAAAAATGGTGCCGTTGTAAAAACCGCCGTCCACGTATGCCAAAAAATTCTTAACGGTTTTCGGGCGCTTTGCCCGCGTAAAGCTCTAATACAATTTTCCCTTTAGTCGTATCCATCTCTATTCTTGGATTATCGCCGGCAATTGCAGCAAAAGAGACCACCAAAACAATCATAATCGAAATCAAAGTGCGTTTCATAGATCCTCCTTGTAACAGGCGTAACTCAGGCAAGCCGAAGAATATCCATACGGCTAAGGGAGGATAAAAATCTGAGAAAAGCCGTCAAAATTATAAAAGAAAAGATTCCTTTGTAAAATGTGTAGGTCTGACCCTTAATTGCGAAACTTCAAATTTAGAAGATTGTGGTCATGAGTATTAATTGGAATTGCCTCAGTTTAGCTTTGAGCTCTCGTGGACTGAATTCATAAAATGATATCAACCTATTTTTCACTCGAAGAGATCCGCATGACTCCCTGCTCGTACCAGGCATAGTTCGCTGCCCTCGATTCGGTATATCAGTAGCCAATCAGGCTCAATGTGGCACTCCCGGCAGTCCTTTAATGTGCCTTTCAATCCGTGATCCCTGGTTGCCGGCGGTAGTTTTTCTCCCGCAACCAATAGTTGTATAATGGTTTTAAGCTTCTCCAAATCCTTGTGCCGCTTTTTGAGCCGTCTGACATCTCTTTTGAATTGAGTATCACGCCGGATTGATCGCATGGCTCAGATTCCGAGGTCATCAAATAAATCTTCGGCGGAGGAAAAGGTTTTTCCTTTGCCCTGCCTTGAATTTTCAATGGCCTTCATTGTTTTTTCATTGGGAATCTGAAGTTCAAAAGGCAATCCCCGGTGGGCGATAATCTGGCGATAATAGAGCTCAAATGATTTTGACACTGAAAGACCCAATTCTTTAAGAATGGCTTCAGCCTCCTTTTTAATTTGCGGATCAATCAGTGCTCTGGCTGAGGCAGTTTTCGTTGTTCCCATAACATCCCTCCATTTTTATAGCATATAATATGCTATAATAACTGTAATGTCAACGGATGGAACTGGCACATAGATGAACCCTCACTTGGCAAATTAAGGATTATCAATGATCTCTATCTGATTAGGACTATTAAGAACTATTTCAGGTCTCCCCCTAAACTTTTTGATTTTTCCTTTTACACGTACAAATTTGTCCAGGTAGAATTCCTCAGGTTTTTCAGGAAACCTATGAAAAACGTTGTCGAATATAACAAGACTAAAATAACGGGTCCAATTATTGTGAAAGTTTAAAAAACAGGCTTTCCCGGAATTGTGGGTTCGGGCAATTTTGCCTTCAACAGACATATATTTTCCGATATAATTTCCAGCAATATCCCATGGAATTATATCTTTACTATTGTCTTAACTTCATAAATTTTTAAAAATATCTTCGCAATCTTCTTTGGTTCAATATATCTAACAAAGTTTTCTGGAATTAACCGGTACTGATTTCTTTGCAATACATCCCTCAACTCTTCACTCTGGTACTTGCTAATCCAACCGTAAAGCTGTTCTAATTGCTCATCAAGCTCTTCTGGCAATATACGTGAAAGCGCGTAATTTTTGTAAATAATACCCCATTTTTTATGAGCCATTCCGATTACAGATATATTACTTACAGGGTTGTCATTCGATAATTTTTCTTTATATTGGAATTGCCTCAGTTTAGCTTTGAGCTCTCGTGGACTGAATTCATAAATCGAGAAATAAAGCTTCTGTAGATTGCTTTCTATATAACTGTATTGTACAGGTTCAAAAATCCAGTTTCCAAATGCTATTTGCCAGTTCTCCTTTGATACTTTTGTGAGCTGCAGCAATGGATGCTTGTGTTCGAGAATCCATAATACTTCAGGAAATCCGTTATTTTTCCACAACCCTGTCCTTTTTTTTTGGGCCTCCTGCTCCCATGCCAAAAACTGTGCCTTTCTGCCCTCATCCAGTGGATACTTTGTATAGGCAATTGCATAACCATTTTTGATCAGTTCTTCCTGCAAAAAGGTGCCGTCTTCAAGATAAACATAACCCAACACACGCCCATAATTTCCGCGCTTATCTTTATCATACGGATCGTATTCTAATCGAATCTTTTTGCCCAGACAGATTTTTTTTGTAAAAGCGCCGGCTTCTTTTGACATGAATTGAACCGGCAATTTGGGGTGATTTTTTTCAGGCGTATCAACTCCGACAAATCGTACTGTCCCCAACCCTTCCAGAGTTAAAGTGTCTCCGTCGGCAACAGATATGCACTTGTGATATTCTCTGTCTAATCCAAGGGTTAGAAGTAACTCGTCGGCAACTGGGACTGCAATATCATTAGCTGCAGATGCAGAAAAGAAGAGTCCGGATAACAATATGAGTGGAATTATATAATGGGAATATTTTATTCTATTGGATTTGTCCATCGCAACGATTGAAAGCGGCTGAAATCATTATCAGTTGAATAAAGACGGGCGCCATGTTCAATGGCTAGGGCGGCAAGATGAGCATCGGACGTTAAATTGGCAGCAGCTCCAAGGGGCATAAGAAGTTCTTTTAAAATTGACCAGTGTTGATGTGACGGTACAATAGTCAGAGACGGCGGCTGTTGGAGCCAATCGTTAACAGAGTCTATAGCAACCTCAGGTATTAGTGGCGTCGGCATAATCCTGCCGTTTGTAACAATTCGCAGAAAGCCTAAAATGACGATCCAGGCAAAACCGAAAGGTTCATCGCTTGACAGGGAATCCTCAAACCATTTCTTTGCCTTAGAATGATGAGGGGTGTCTTTATTAATGGCATAAATCAACAAATTGATATCGACAATTTTCATTTACGTAACGAGAGCTTGCGTGCGATTTCTTCTGATTCCAAACGATCAGCAAGATTCAGTGCATGGTCAAGGTCTGCACAGGGCGGATATCCAAGGGAATAGACCTTACACTTGTAAGGCTTTATCTGCTTGGGTTTCTCTATATGCTCTAGACCGGCTCTGATAGCTTTATTGACGACCTCTTTGAAAGGAGATCCTGTTTTGTGGGCTTTCTCCCGCAATTCTCGCGCTAAATCGTCATCTAGGGTTAATGTTGTTCTCATGTTAAGCATCATAGCATCAATTATGGAGTTGTCAAGTCATCTTTTTCATAAAAGAAGTGGTGTTGATATGCATGTCAAGTCAGAGTTATAAGTTGTTTAAATTCGCGATTCTCTTAATGACAACACCGCTGGAATTACATTAAAAACTTGATGCTCTGAAATTTAACCTCGAATATCTTGTTCATTTTGAAATTTTGCAATACTACTTCGTGCCATCGATAAATAATGGTGACACGATGATTCAGGCAAGAAGGCTCTTTTTGAAAGCGCATAAAAAGGACTAACAGCAGCTTCGATATTTTTATATACACTTGGTGAGGACAACCACTCAAGTAGTGGAGAGTTAGATTTTCGTAAAAGCCGAAGAGACTTTCTAATATCCCATCCGCTGATGTCAAGTTCCTCATTAACCGGAATTTCTATTACATCTTTTTTTTCAGCTATACTCAGGTACCAGTTATTTGGATGCGCATAGATAAAACGAACATCATAATCACTGTCTTTGGATGCAAAACCCCATGCACGGTTGCCAGACTCACAAGCATAAATAATTTTAACACCATGAGTTTGTTCAATATTATCTAATTCTTTTAATATTCGATTTTTCATTTCGTAGGAATTTGCAGTGAAATTATGAGAACAATTCACTTTCTATTGCATCACATATAAGCTGATCCCAGAATTTCCGATCAACTGTTTCGGGAAGGGTGCTGCTTAGTGATAATTCTTCTACTTCTTCCATAAGTGATTCCAGCACCGGAGCAACTTCAGTTAAATAGTCAAACTTGCCTTGTTTTACTTTCATAAGAAAAGGTGCCATTTTTAATGGAAAGATAAGGTTGTTTTCAATTAAAATTTCCTTGGTTTGATAGGCTGCTCGAAGTGCATGAGATATAGCCTTCCAGTCTATGTTTTTGTTTTCAGCCGCCAATCTCGCACGCCGACCATAATCATTGTAAAACTTTTCAAGAATCGGAATGACATACCCTATTGTTGCTGATTCTTGAAATGATTTACCGCAAACCTGATACTGTCTCATGCCGTTGGGATCTGGAACAATATCATAACAGTGCTCAATTCTGGGCAATTCATCCCAAATTTCCCTCATTTTTTTTGAAGAATCTTCTTTTTTTAATAATTCTAATATTTGCAATGCAGCATTTATTCTTGAACCTTTTATTCCATATTTGCTCGCTTGGCGACGGGCGTAATCTATAAATGACTTAAGGTTTTTGGTATAAAATTTATGTCTATTATTTATTATTGCTTTCCAGATATTAGATGATTGCAAAATCATATCTTTTGGTGCATGGAGCATATCCATTGCAACTGTCTGTCCATCGCAGGCAAGCTTTATGAAATAATGTAATGAGTATATCTCAACGTCTATGTCACTTTTCGTATTCTTAGATTCATCCTTTCCGGTTGAATAGTTGTGACTTTTCGGGATACGACCTAATAACACCTCGTCTTTTGTTGGCATAAAGATGCCCTTGTAATCAACATCCGAGTCTGATGTTGCTGTTCCGTAAAGGTGGGCACCAAATTTCATTTTAACAATAATTTTCATATGGATGGTATTTTCCCCTGAAACGATTGGCGGAGTGATATAATTTCTAAGTACATATGAGGATTTTATTTATCAAGAAATGGATTGAGCCCACATCAGAAATGGAAGGCGACTTTGCGCTAATTTACTCGGTAGTAATCTTTAAATTTTTCTGAAAAATTTTCCTTTTGAATTCGAATCTCGACAACTATCGGAGCCACTTCGAAAGGTTCGGCCAGTTCGTTCGAAGCATAAGACCAGAATTCAGATGAAAGGTATTTGCTGCCTGAAAATCGTTCACGGTTTGACTCCAACAAACTGACGCACTGTTCCTGAAGCTGCGCCGTAGGAACTAATAATTGACCGGCAAACCAGTCGGCGTGGGTCTCAAACCAATATAGTTCATTCTGCGGTCTGGCTTGCAGCCATTCCAAATATTCCTGTTCAGAGTCAAAAGAAAGCCCTTCATACAGGGACTTGTGTATAACTAAGTGACCCAGTTCATGTGCAAGGGTAAATCTATATTTTTCTAAAAAATTATCATACTGATATTCATCAATATAAATCACCTTTCGCGAACGACTTAGAAAACCACTTTGTGAAAATATCCTGTACAAATTTGGGACAGGGTGAATACGTAAATTCAAAGGAAATTCAATTATCCATTCGATGGGTACAGGCAGCTTTAATGACGGATGGTACTTTCCCAAAAAAACATTTACATTTTCACCAACACGCTCATAAGTCAGGTACGGTGCCTTGAATGTCATCTTAATTCCTTTTTGAGTGCTTCCAGCAACTTCTGAATTCTTTCACTCTCAAGCCCCTCCTTTTTTATAGACCGAAAGAGAATTGGTACTTCTGCCATCAATTCCTTATCGGAAACAATGTCAGCAGGAATTTTACCTGCGCTAATGGTAGCTAAATCACAAAACTCCAACCAATCGTCTGATCCCTCCCTGATGCCAAGTGCTGATGCATATTGCAACCTTTTTTCCCTGCCTTGCGGCGGTGTTTGGAGTCCCCTTTCAATCTTACTCAGATTGCCCGCATCAAAACCATTCTCACGGCAAAATTCTCTGAGAGTTTTGTCGAGTTCCTTTCGCTTTGCGGAAAAAAACTCCCCAAAAGTTGAATACATGATAGCCTCCCTTTGTTAATTTCCCTTATTTTTATAGTCTCTTTTAGTGTTGTTATAAAACATACAACGTTGTATAATAAAACACAACACTTTTTTTCATTTTATCGAAATTTATTTCTGACCACACTTTTCCCCTTTTCATTCGGTGTAATATTGCCGGAGTAACAGTTTGAAAATAATAAGATAGCCGAGGAGGTGTCAGACAATCTACCCAGCCACTTTATGTAATGTTCATTACACTACATGTTTTGAGGGTCAAACCAATGAAAAATTTCGAGTTTACACCTATGTTTATCCAAAAAAAAGCCTTCACAAGAATCCTTGTGAAGGCCTTAACTTTATGGTGCCGAGGGACAGAATCGAACTGCCGACACGGGGATTTTCAGTCCCCTGCTCTACCGACTGAGCTACCTCGGCTCCCTGAATCTTACTGAGTTTCATACTTAAATTTAAACAAAAATTTCTATTAAATGCACCCATTTTTGTCAAGATATTTTTAGCCCATATCTCCAAAAAGAAATTGCGTCAGGGTGCAGGCGGCAATCGCAGCGGTTTCAGCACGCAGGATCCGGGAGCCCAATCCGGCGACGACACAGCCGGCCGCCCGGGCATTTTCGATTTCCTGATCGGAAAAACCACCCTCCGGCCCCAGTATCAAAAGAATCTTTCGCGGGGCCGACGGCGCAGATGGTGCCATGAGTGATTTGAGCGTAGCGGATTCATTTTCATAAAAGACGATTTTCAAATCACAGGATTGACCATAGTCCAATACGTCTTCAAAAGACAGGGTCTTGATGATCTCGGGCAGCTTCGACCGCTGACATTGTTTGCATGACGCTTTGGCGATCTTGTTCCATCTTTCAGCCCGGGCAGATAATCGCTTTTCTGCGGGTCTGGGAACGGAATGCTCGGAGATAAACGGAATCCATCGGGTCACGCCGAGCTCGCAGAGATGCCGCAGCAAACGATCCATCTTCTTTTCTTTCAGCAGCGCCTGTGCCACCCCGATTTGTACGGGGGATTCTGTCGCTCCCCGGGAATTTGCGCAAAATCTTTATCTCAACCGATCGGTGAAAAATCGTTGAATGCTGGCTTCATATTCAAACCCCTCCCCGTCAAACAAGCGGATCTTATCGCCGTGCTTTAGGCGCAGAACATTTTTAATGTGGCGCACCTCGGAGCCCTCAATGACAACAGTGGGCTTCTGCAGTGCCTTGGATTCAATAAAAAAATAGCGCATAGACTTATCCTTTTGTTGCAAAAACACTCGTTTTTTAAGGCCTTCCGGGAAATAGCTTGCGATCAAATAACTTGACTTACACTATACCATATGATAATTTTTTTTAAACATAATAGTGCGTTGGTAGCTATTCGGCTGCCGATAACTTTTTTTGACAACGGTGGAAAATATGGATGACAACGATAAAAACCCTCCGCAAGAACCAAAATCTGATAAAAAGCTGCAGCTTGACCTAAGCGAGGCATTGCCTCAAGGCTCCGATGACGATGATGAAATTATCGAACTCAAAGACGAAGTCACGCCTCCGCCAATGGCAGAAGAGGCGGAAATCGGCTTAAATGATCAAATGAATGAGGACATGCAGGGGGATGAGGCGGCTGCAGAAAAAATCATCAACCTGGATGCCCTGAGCGAAGAAACCGATGACCCGGAAAACGTCATCCATCTGGCTGGTGACCTTGCATTTGAGGAGGAAGACGAAGATGAGACTGAAATACCGCCGCTTGTGGATGAACAGCCCCTGAAAGCAGATGCTGCCAACGAGGTGGTAGAGATCACTGAATTTGATGACATCTTATCTGAAGAGAATAACGAGATGATTACCCTCTCAGATGTCAGTGAAGAATTAGAGCCCGAAGAAGAATTTCTGGATTTGATTGACGTGGAGGAAGACGACCTAACGGAAGAAGACAACGTACCGGAAATGGATAAAGAAACAGAGCCTGAAGAAATCGAAGACGAAATTATCCAGTTTGACGGTCCCAGTGCGGATGTTGAAGATGTTGAACTTGAAGACTTCATCAATGATTCGTTAGGTGAAGAAATTCGAATCGATGATGATTTCGAAGATGATTTAACAAGCTCGCTGGGAATTGAGGCCGAATCCGAGATCAATCTGGCGGACCAGGAATCTGGTAAGGAAGAATTTGATTTTAATATCGATTCCAGTGAAATTTCAGAAAAAATTGACCGGCTGGACACCATTTTTTTCGATGATTCCGAACCGGAAACCGAATTAGACGAAGATGCTGAATCAGACGCAGAAGCGGTCGAAGCGGCTGTATCAGACACCGGTGATGAAACCGAAAATGAAGATATTGCGATCATCGACGTTGAACCATCCGAGGAACCGCTACCGGTTTTCGGGCAATCCACTTTGGAAGATGCCAGCCAGGACCATATCGAAAAATCAATCGAACGGATCATTCAGCAAAATTTTTCCGGTAAAATTGAATCCATGATTACCGAGATCATCGAAAAAGCGGTCTCAAATGAAATCGATCGGCTTAAAAAGATTTTGCTGGAAGACAGCAGCGATGATAACGTTTGACACCCTGTCAAAAGAAGGACGTTAACAACTAAAAAAACTATATTTTCTACCGCGACTATGTTAATAGCAGGGGATTATTCGATAATCCCCTTTTTCGCTTTCAGAGAGCCGCATGCATCACTTTGATGCATCGTTTTTTTTTAGATAGGTTCTTGTTTGAGCAGTCAATGGGAGAAACGGCTATCCAATGAGTTCAAATTTACTTGAAAAGGCCTACGAGCCGCATGAAGTTGAAAAACGCTGGTATCAATACTGGGAAGAGCAGGATTTGTTTGCTGCCGAAGAAAAAAGCCCCAAAAAAGGCTATTCGATTGTTATCCCGCCCCCGAATGTTACCGGTGTCTTGCATATGGGCCACGCGCTCAACAACACCCTGCAGGATGTTCTTTGCCGCTACCGGCGGTTACGCGGAGACAATGTGCTTTGGATGCCGGGAACGGATCATGCCGGAATCGCCACTCAAAACGTCGTCGAAAAAAAATTGGCATCCGATGGCACCGATCGCTACGAGTTGGGCAGAGAAAAATTTATCGAGGCGGTCTGGGAATGGCGCCAAAAGTACGGCGGCGAAATCATTAATCAGTTAAAACGGCTCGGCGCTTCCTGTGATTGGAAGCGGGAACGCTTCACCATGGATGAGGGATTGTCTCAAGCGGTGCGCAAGGTCTTTGTTGACCTCTACCATGAGGGCCTTATCTATCGTGGCGATTACATCATCAACTGGTGTCATCGATGCCACACGGCTCTGGCCGACCTTGAAGTCGAACACCAAGAGCGCAACGGTCATCTGTATCATATCCGCTATCCGTTTACGAAAGGTAACGGCGTTATTGTGGTTGCCACCACGAGGCCCGAGACGATGCTCGGTGATACGGCTGTGGCCGTACACCCGGATGATGAACGCTACCGGGACCTTAAATCAGAATCTGTTACCCTGCCGTTGATGGACAGAGAAATTCCACTCATCAAAGACAGCTATGTGGATATGTCGTTCGGCACCGGCGGGTTGAAGGTAACACCGGCCCATGACCCCAATGACTTTGAAATCGGAATGCGCCACGGACTGCCCGCGGTTAAGGTTATCGGAGACGACGGCAACATGACGCCGGATGCCGGAAATTTTGCAGGTCTTGATCGTTTTGAAGCCCGCAAAGCGGTGATTGAGGCTTTGAAAAAAGAAAAGCTGCTTGAAAAAATCGAACCCTATCGACACAGCGTCGGGCATTGTTATCGCTGCCACACAATGGTGGAACCGAATCTTTCAAGACAATGGTTTGTAAAAGTAAAACCCCTGGCACAAAAAGCGATTGAAGCCGTTAAATCCGGCCGGACCCGCATCATACCCGATATATGGACCAAGACCTATTATGACTGGCTGGAAAATATCCGCGACTGGTGTATCTCCCGCCAGATCTGGTGGGGTCATCAGATACCGGCCTGGACATGTGAGGGTTGTGATGAAATGATCGTGTCCATGGAAGCCCCCCGGTCCTGCACCCAATGCGGCGGAACAAAACTGGTGCGGGAAACCGATGTGCTGGATACCTGGTTCAGTTCGGCCCTGTGGCCGTTTTCAACCATGGGCTGGCCGGATAAGACCCCTCTTTTAAAAACATTTTACCCCACATCGGTCCTGGTAACCGCCTTTGACATCCTTTTCTTCTGGGTGGCGCGTATGATGATGATGGGCATCCAATTCATGAAAGATGTTCCCTTTACAGACGTGTATGTTCATGCGCTCGTTCGCGATGAAAAAGGCAAAAAAATGAGCAAATCAACGGGCAACGTCATCGACCCGTTAACGGTAATCGAGCAGTACGGCACCGATGCATTCCGCTTTACCCTGGCGGCTTTTGCGGCCCAGGGCCGGGATGTCAAAATGTCGGAAAAGCGCATCGAGGGATACCGTCATTTTGTGAACAAACTGTGGAATGCCGCCCGATTTGCGCTGATGCATATCGATCAGCCATACGAGAAAATCAACTTCAAAAGCCTCTCGCTTCCGGACCGCTGGATTCTATCACGACTCAGTCGGGCCACACAGACAGTGGCCGATGCTCTCGATAGCTACCGTTTTAACGATGCGGCCTCCGGGATCTACAATTTTGTCTGGCACGAATTTTGTGACTGGTATCTTGAGGCAATCAAACCGGCTCTGTATGAAAAAGAAGGTCCGCAAAAAAAGGAGACCACCCTCGGGGTTTTATGGCGCGTCATGCATGACACCCTGATCCTGCTGCATCCGTTTATGCCGTTTGTCACTGAAGAGATCTGGCACAAAATGCCCGGAACCCGGGGATCTATTATGAAGGCCGCATTCCCGGTCGATAGTGAGAACCGCCCTGATATCAGCACTGAAAATGCGGCAGAATCTGAAATGAATCTGTTAATCGAGCTCATTTCAGCTGTCCGAAACATCAGGGGGGAAATGAATATTTCGCCTTCCGTTAACCTGGCGGCCACGGTTCAAACCAGGGATTCGAATATCAAAACCGCAATTGAGCAGCATCGGGACATCATTATCAATCTTGCCAAATTGAACGCTTTCAGCGTCAACGAGAGCACCGCAAGGCCAAAATCTTCAGCCACGGCTGTGGTTGGCGGGGCCACCATATTTGTTCCCCTGGAAGGAATCATCGATTTCAGCAGAGAAACCCGGCGGCTTGAAAAAGAAATGAATAAACTGGAAAAAGAGCTGGCAGCGGTTTCAAAAAAGCTGGAAAATGAAAATTTCCTGAACAAGGCGCCGCATGATGTGGTTGAGCAAGTGAAGGCAAAACACTCCCACCTTCAG
>PVMK01121387.1_pt1 | contig 44791 bp, 39 predicted proteins | sample 1853481 | NCBI WGS metagenome assembly PVMK01 (sample SAMN08533507, study PRJNA380276) | Marine sediment metagenome, whole genome shotgun sequencing project.
GCCAATGTCGACGTGCTGCTGCTCGATGTCGACCCCAGCAATTCCGATGAGATCGCCACGCTGAGCTCGATCCTCAGCGACCGCTTTCCGGGTACGCCCGTGGTTGCCACGACGGCGAACGCCTCGCTGCAGGACGTGCGCCAGTTAATGCGCCTGGGCGTGGTCGACGTGGTGCCGCCGCCGGTGTTGGCGAACGATCTGGGCACGGCGATCGAATATGCCGCACGCAAGCGAGTCAAAGCCGACGGCGGCGGCGATAGCGAGCGCGGCAAGATCATCTCCGTTCTGAAATCCGGCGGCGGCGTCGGCGCCACGACGCTTTTGGTCCAGGCTGGCTATTTGATCGCCCAACGTTTGAAGGACGAGGGCCCCAAGGCCTGCATCCTCGACCTGGACCTGCAGTTGGGCAATGCCTCGCTTTATATGGATATCGACAATCGCGTCGGCTTGATCGAAATGATGGAATCGCCGGAACGGGTCGATGCCTCACTTCTGGCGAGCGTCATGGGCCACCACGCAAGCGGGCTTGACGTGCTTGCCGCACCGCGTGACGTGATGCCGCTGGATGTCGTCTCTACCAGCGCGATCGATAGCTGCCTCAAGGTGGCGGCGGAGGAATACCGGTTCGTGTTGGTGGATCTGCCGACGGTCTGGTGCGATTGGTCCATGCGCGCCCTCCAGAAATCCGACCTGATTCTGATGGTGACTCAACTCACCGTCCCCCATGTGCGTCAGGCGCGCCGTCAACTGGATCACCTGACCTCGCACGGCCTGGCCGATGTTCCGGTGAAGGTGGTGGTCAACCGCTTCGAAAAGGGGTGGGGCAAGGGCGTGACCGCCAAAGAGGCGGCCAAGGCGCTGAATAGAGGGATCGATTACTTCGTGATGAGCGATTTCAAGCTGGTCAGTGAATCGATCAACCAGGGCGTGCCAATGTCAAAGATTGCGCGCCGCTCGAAAGTAGAAAAATCGATTGGCGATTTGGTCGACGGCACGATGAGAGAGTTGTCGGGAGGCGAAAATCGTTCCGAACCGCGTCTGCGGATCGGATTTGGCCGGTAATTAAGGGGGTAAAGACAGATGTTTTTGCGTGTTTCTAAAGATGCTCCGGAAAAGGTGGTCAAGCCGGTTGCAAACGATTCCGGCGTCGCCACTGCCATACCGACCAGGATGAAAGAGCGGCCCAGCGAGGTCGAGGCCAAGAAGACCACTCAGTACACCGAGTTGAAGATGCGTATGCATCAGCGCCTCCTCGACATGATCAACCTGTCGGTCATCGACAAGATGCCGCCGGAGGAGTTCCGCCGGGAGATCGGCGAGATGGTTCGCGAGCTCCTTCTGGAAGAGAACAAGCCTCTCAATCACACCGAACAGAATCAACTCGTCGACGATATTCTCGACGAACTGCTGGGCCTCGGACCGATTGAGCCGCTGCTGAAGGATCCAGGCATCACCGACATTCTGGTGAACACGCATGCGCAAATATTTGTCGAGCGCGAGGGGCGCCTTCACCTGACGCCGGTGCGCTTCAAGGACGATCGCCATCTGTTGCGGATCATCGACCGTATTGTTTCAGCCGTTGGACGGCGGGTCGACGAATCGCAGCCCATGGTCGACGCCCGTCTGGCGGATGGCTCGCGCGTCAACGCAATCATCCCACCCCTCGCGGTGGACGGCCCGCTGCTCTCGATCCGCAAGTTTGCGCGGGTGCCGATCGACATGGAACGCCTGGTGGAGCTGGGAACCTTCCCGCGCGAGTTCGCGGACCTGCTGGAAGGTGTCGTACGGGCGCGCCGTAACGTGCTGATCTCGGGCGGTACGGGCAGTGGCAAGACGACGCTGCTCAATGCCATGTCGGCCTTCATCGACGGCCGCGAGCGTATCGTGACCATCGAGGACGCCGCGGAGCTTCAAATGCAGCAGATCCACGTGGCCCGCCTGGAGACCCGCCCACTCAACATCGAGGGCAAGGGCGAGGTGACCCAGCGCGAGCTGGTCAAGAACGCTCTGCGTATGCGGCCCGATCGCATCGTTGTCGGTGAGGTGCGCGCCGGCGAGGCGTTCGACATGCTGCAGGCCATGAACACGGGCCATGAAGGCTCCATGACGACCGTTCACGCCAACTCCTGCCGCGACTCGCTTGGCAGGATCGAGCAGATGGTCGGCATGGCGGGCTTCGAGATGCCGATGAAGAGCGTCCGCGGGCAGATTGCCTCCGCCTTGAACGTGGTGATCCAGCTCGCGCGGATGAGCGACGGACGCCGCCGCTTGGTGAGCTTGAACGAGATAACGGGCATGGAGGGCGACGTCGTGACCATGCACGAGATCTTCAAGTTCCGTCGTCTGCGCACCGATGCGGACGGCAACATCGACGGCGAATTTGTGGCCACCGGCATCCGGCCCAAGTTCATGGACGAGTTGGAGACCCGTGGGATCCGCTTGGCCTCAGATATGTTCAACCCCAACCGCGTGCTTGGATAAGTGTCATCATGATTATCGAACCAATCTACCTGCTTTACGGCGCCATTTTCCTGGCGGCTCTGCTGCTGGTCGAGGGGCTCTATCTCCTGTATCTGGACACGCGCGGTGGCTCGAGCGCCGTGAATCGGCGCATGAGCATGCTGGCGACGGGCAAGGATAGTCAGCAGGTCTTCGAGCATTTGCGGCGCAAACCCACGGATCGAGCCGAGCGGCTCGGCATTTTCGGCGGTTGGTTTGTTCGCTTCGACCGCCTTATCGCGCAGTCGGGGCTCACGATATCCACCGGCCGGATGCTCCTGATCATGGTCGGCCTTATGCTTTCATGTTTCTTGTTCCTGCTGTATTTCACGAATGCTGGCACACTCCCCAGCGAGCCGGCGGCTATTGCCGGTTGGGTCTTGCTATCTGTGCTGGCCGGCCTTCTGGCGCCCATCGTTTATCTCCGTACACTCAGGTCCAAGCGGATCGCCAAGTTCGGCGAACAGCTTCCCGATGCGCTGGACATCATGGTCCGCAGCCTACAGGCCGGCCATCCCATCAGCGCCGCTATCAGCCTGGTTGCGAAGGAAATGAGCGATCCTATCGGCACGGAATTCGGTATCGCCGTGGATGAGATGACCTATGGCCTGGATTTGCGCGAAGCGCTGCAGAACATGGGTCGCCGGATCGAGATACAGGACTTCGAGTATGTCGTGGTTTCGATCAACATCCAGCACGAGACCGGCGGCAACCTGGCGGAAGTGCTGAATAACCTGTCGGTGGTGATCCGCGATCGCTTCCGGATGTTCAAGAAAATCAGAGCCTTGTCGTCCGAAGGCCGGCTTTCGGCAGTGGTCTTGTCGTTTCTGCCTTTTGCCGTCGGTGCGATCATCTTCACCGGTAATCCCGGGTTCTATCTGAATGTTGCCGACGATCCGTTGTTTCTGCCGATGATGGGCGGCGCGTTGGGTCTAATGCTTGTTGGAATCTTCATCATGTACCGCATGGTCAATTTCCGGGTGTGAGCGGGGAGTGCTGTTATGAGTTTCTTTAATTCCATTTTGCAAGGTACGAGCGACGCGTTTCGCGATCTTTTCGCGGACAGTGCGATGCTGCCGCTTACGCTCCTGTTCATGGCTGTGTTTATCGGTATCCTGGCGGTTCCCCGCTTGGTCACCTCGCGCAGCCCCGTCCAACGTCGCCTGGCGCCGACCGGCCAGGTCACGCAGGTGGAAGGTGCGCCCTCGCTGCGGCCCGGTGAAAGCACTTCGATGTGGAGCCAGTTGCTGGCGGGATTGGAAAAGCGGGCCATTCCTACCAATGAAAAGCAACGCACGACCGCCCGAGTCCGCCTGCTGCAAGGGGGGTTCGGGGGTCCGAATGTGGTGCGCAACTACTTTGCCATCAGATTGTTGCTGTCGATTCTCTTGCCGGTCGCATTCTTGTTGCTAGCGCCCGTGTTCACCCGGAACATGCCGATAGAGAAGGTGATGGTGATCACGGTGTGCCTTTTGGTGGCCGGTCTTTACCTGCCGTCTGCCTTTGTTTCGAACCGGATTCGCAAACGCCAGCAAGCCGTTCAAGAGAGCTTTCCAGATGCTCTGGATATGCTGATGGTCTGCGTTGAGGCGGGCTTGGGTCTGGATGCGGCCTTTACCCGTGTCGGTGCGCAGATGGCGGCGGCTCATCCGGTGCTGGCGGAGGAATTTGCCTTGGTTTCGCTCGAGCTTCGCGCCGGTAAATCACGCGAGGCGGCGATGCGGAATTTCGCCGAACGGATTGGAACGACCGAGATCACATCGTTCGTAGTTCTATTAATTCAATCGGATCAATTGGGTACAAATGTGGCGCAGACCCTGCGGGTGCAAGCCGATGACATGCGCATCAAGCGGATGCTGAGGGCGGAAGAAAAGGCCCATATGTTGCCGGTCAAGCTGTCGATTCCGCTGGTGCTGTGCTTGCTTCCCGCGATGATCGCAGTGGCGGTGCTTCCCGGCATCATTCGCATCATCAGAGATCTGATCCCAGCTTTGTAAATTCTTGGTGGGGGCCAGGACGAGGAGGTCAGGGGAATGAGACTTAAAGCGTTTTTGCATTTAACTGTGGCGGCTTTGCCCATCGCGTTGGCGGGCTGCGCGGATTCGGCGAGCGAGATTAGAGCAAGATATGGGGACATGTCGTGGACGGCCAAGGAGCTGACCTCGACGCCCTACGACCGGGGCAGCATGCATTTCACTGCGGGCCGCTTCGGGCTTGCGGTCAAGAGCTTCGAACTCGCCATCGGTCAGGATACGGAGTCCGTGGAGGCGCTGAATGGTTTGGCTGCGTCTTTCGACCAGCTGCGGCGCTTTGAGCTCGCGGAGCGGTATTATCTGCGCGCCCTCAACCTGGAGCCCGACAACGCCCAGACCCTGAACAATCTAGGAATTTCCTACTTGATGCAGGGTCGTTACGACCTGGCTCTCACATACCTGAAAGATGCGCTGGCGTTCGATCCGATGGACAAAATGGTGCGGGACAATCTTCAGCAGGCGGAAGCCAGTCTCGAGCTGAAGACCCGCGATTTTCTGGCCTCGGCGGTGGGTAGCGCGGAGTTCGGCGACGTCATGGCCGCGCCCCGGTCTTTGAGCTTGCACACCCAGTTGGCGGAGGACCTGGCGATAAGCGAGCGCGACGCTCCGCAAGAAGTTCAGATTCGAGTGTTAGCCGTGCCGGAGAATATCTGGATCGAGAGGAGCTCTGCAGCCGTGCAGACCCTAATCACCGAACCAAATCCGGCCCTTCTGGTCGCCATGCGCGACGCAGGTCTGGCGCCACGGATCGGAAATTTCCGGAACCAAGCTGCGATCACCACTCTGCAGACGCAGTCTGCGCCATGGCAAACGACACATGTGATGATCGCAGAGGCGATGGTTGAGCGGGAGCTCAGCGGTGCCATCCGCCAAGATCAGCTGGGCGACGAACTGGACGATACGCCGACCGCGACCCCGACTGTGGCAGTCGATATATCCGAGCTGCCCCGCCTGTCCGCGACGGTCATCGAGGAGGCGCCGGTCGTCTCTCTTTCGGATCTGCCGCAGCTCTCTGCAGCCATCATCGATTCAAGCGTGGTTTCGGATGCCCGAAGGGTGACCGATGCTTCGGTCGTGAGCGCTGATGTGCTGGCGGATGGCACGCTCGGCGATTTGCGGCGACTGTCGGCCGCGTTGATCGAGGCCGAGGATTCCCCGGTCGAAGGCGAGTTGCCGTCGGTTGAGGTGGAGAGGCCGGTCATCCGCCAGGAGGCTGCCGTGGCCTACGAGGCGATCGCCTATCGGCCCGATGCGTCTCGGCACGGCGATCTGCCGGATCTGCCGCCGGGCAGCGGCGAATCGCCGGTGATCGAGGTTTCCAATGGAACCGGCCGTCCGCAAATGGCGTTCCGTATCGGCCAATTCCTTGATTCCGAAGAACTTAGCGCAAAGCGCTTGACGAATGCGGAGCATTTCAGTCATCAAGAAACCGTTATCTTCTATCGCAGAGAATGGCTCCGGAAGGCGAGGGCGCTAGCGGCCCAATTGCCGGTTGAGGTCAGGCTCGAGGCTGCACCGAACCAAACGTCGGACATCAGAATTCGGCTGGGAGGCGATCTGTTGAACTTCGATCAGGGATTGTTCTATGCAAGCAGAGAGTCTTCCATCGAGCCGACAGGATAGAAGTTCCCTCCGAATTCACGGCCGGCGACGCCAGCCTGGCGTCGCGGCCGTTATCCTTTGCGTCTCACTGTCGCTCGGCGGATGTGCCGGAGTGGACGGCGCCGACGAGGCGAAGATGATGGTCACCCCTGAAGCCGCCAGGGTGTCGCCCGAAGTGATCGAGCTGGCGAAAACGGCGTTAGCCGAGAATCGCCTGAAAGATGCCGAGCGCCTGTCGGATCGCATTTTGTTGATGGATTCCAAAAACCTGGAAGCGCGCTTGCTGCGCGGCGAGGTTTTACTGGCCAAAGGCAAACCGAACCGGGCCATGGCAATTTTCAGCGGCTTGCAGGACCTGCCCGAGGTGAGCGCAAGGGCGCGGCAGGGCTTGGGGATCGCCATGTTGCTGACTGGCACCCCGGGACCGGCGGTTGGCCATCTGAAAGCCGCAGTGGAAGCGGACCCGACGCTTTGGCGCGCCTGGAACGCCTTGGGTTCGTATCACGACACGCAAGGGGCTTGGGCGGAAGCGATCGAAGCCTACGATTTGGCGTTGGCCGAGCATCCAAACGACGCCATGATCCTCAACAACCGCGGCTTCTCGTACTTCATGCAGGGGCGTATGGATGAAGCCATCACCGACATGGAACGGGCCCTGCGCCTTGATCCCGAACTGAAACCGGCCCAGTTCAACCTTCGTCTCGCACATGCCTGGAGTGGCCGCTATGTCCGTGCCCTGACGGGCGTGACCGATGAGGACTTGCCGCGGGTGCTCAATAACATTGGCTATGTCGCGATGATGCGAGGGGATCTGGAAAACGCCGAGGCCTACCTCATGCGCGCCATGGAAGTGGACCCCACCTTCAACGAAACGGCTTGGCAAAACCTAGCGCGCTTGCGTCATATGCGCGAGCTGGGCGTCGTGGAGACAGGTAGCCCCCCAATGACGCCAAGGGATATAACGGCCGCGGCGCCCGGCGGGTAGCCCGCGACGCCCAATTCCTAACCAGTTCGGAGCCAAATACATGGACGAATTCGCCCTGGTTTTGCGTTATGGGGCGTTTGGGCTTTTCTGTTTGCTCTGCCTCGCGGCCGCGGTCTTTGACCTTTGGAAGATGATCATCCCGAATGCGATATCGATCTTTCTCGTGGCGCTGTTCTTTGCCAACGCGTTGTTCTTGAACCTGTACTCGGGATATGCGGTGGCCTGGTTTTCACATATAGGCGCCATGGCCGCTGTCTTGATTGTCGGGCTGGTGGCCTATCGCTTCGGCTGGATGGGGGCCGGAGACGTCAAACTCTTGAGCGCGATCTCATTGTGGGCCGGTTTCGAAAAGAATCCGTTCGGGCCGTTGATCGTCGAGCATTTCCTGTTCGATTACCTGATACTCGTGGCGCTGTGCGGCGGTGCCTTGTCGCTCGGTCTGCTCATACTAAGGCGTCTAGTTGTCGGCTTGCTGCTTTTCCAAAGCACTCCGCAAAACGTCACCTTGCCGCGCTATTTGCTTCCACGCGAGCATTTGCCCTATGCAGTCGCGATTGCGCTGCCGGCGTGTTATCTAGCGATCAAGTTACCGATTCTCGGCGGATTTCTCTTTCTTTGATGCGGGTCTTTCGCGCCTTTTGGCGTCCCGGTTTGTCGTCGCGGTCCTCCTGAAATCATAACCAAATAGAAAGGCGGCGCCCGGATGGCCGGACGCCGCCTTGTCTATCGGGTCATGCTCTTGGCGGAGCGATGCGAATCGATGGATTGGGTTAGAGAGCCGCCATCGCCGCCAAACTCGAGAGCGCGGACCTAGGCCCGGGCTTCTCCATTTCGCCAGATCGGAACGAACGGCGCGCGCTTTGCCGCAGCTTTCGAACGTGTTGTCTTGCGTGCAGGACGACGTGCTGGGCTCGAACGCTTCGCGACGATCTTTTTCTTCGTTACGATCTTTTTCTTCGCCGCGGGCTTACTTATGGTCTTCTTGGTCGCAGCCTTTTTCGCGGCGATTTTCCTCACGGGCTTCTTCGCCGCCGCCTTGCGGGTGGTGCTCTTACGGGCCGTCGCTTTCTTCGGCGCCGCCTTGCGGGCGGTGGTCTTACGGGCCGTCGCCTTCTTCGGCGCCGCCTTGCGGGCGGTGCTCTTACGGGCCGTCGCCTTCTTCGGCGCCGCCTTGCGGGCGGTGGTCTTACGGGCCGTCGCCTTCTTCGGCGCCGCCTTGCGGGCGGTGGTCTTCTTTCGAGCGACCTTCTTCGCTGCTGTCTTCTTCGCAGCGGTCTTGCGTGCAGGCTTGGCAGCCGTTTTCATCTTGGATGCCTTCGCCATGGCCTGTGCCGCCGCCTTGAAGGTTTTCTCAGCGGCACGGAGTTCCTTCGTCGCCGCCGTCAGGTCCTTCCTCATTTTCTGGAACTGGGCGGTCGACATGCTTTTCATTGCGGTCGACGCTTTAGCCCTGGACGCTGTCCGGCGCGTCGCCATGGTTCGCTTAGCCATGTTCCTTACCTCTTGGTATGTTTTGGGAGAGTTTGCATGACACCGATGCAGTTTGTGCTGTAAGAGAAATTCGTTAACAAATCCTTTACGAATTTTCGCAAGCGGAGTCCAACGCAAGTGTTGAGAGTGCAAGATTCGCGGTTGGGACCGATGCACATTATCAAAGAACGACGCTAACAATCGGAATCTGCGCGTTTCTTACTTTGATATTTTTCGTATTGACGAAGATTGGAGGCCCGTCGCGATCGATGATTCTCTGCTCCAGTCAAATGATCAGGCCACGGTATTGAACCTATAGCGTGCGCGTCAGAGCATATCGCGAATTAAATCAGGGAGCGTCGCGATGGAGTCGATATGAAAGTCGGGCCGCACCGTCGGATGTTCAAGATCGGACTCGGTGTACTTTCCAGTTCTGACCTGCACCGCCTTCAAGCCGGCGCCTTGGCCCCCGCCGATGTCGGCGTCGATATCGTCGCCCACCATCATGGTGTCGGCCGCCGTGACGCCCATGTCGTCGAGCGCTAGCTGAAAGAAGTCGGGAGATGGTTTGCCGACGACGACAGCTTGCGTGTTGGCGGCGTACTCAAGCGCCGCGACAAAAGGACCCACGTCAAGACCGATGCCATCCTCCCGTCGGCAATAACGGTTCTTGTGCAACGCGATGAGGCGCGCGCCGCCACGCAACAGGCCGAAGAGGTCATTGATCAGGTCCCAGTCGAAATCCTTGTAAAGATCGCCGATGACCACGGCGTCGACCGGGCCGGTTTTGGTCAGTTCAAGTCCGACGAAGTCTGCGGCTGCTGCCTGCGGCGCGGCCAGGCAGATACGGCGTGCATTCCAGTCGATCAAAAGCCGTCGCGCTGCGGCCAAAGGCGTGAACAGCGTCTCCGCGCCCAGCGTTAGACCAAGTCCTGCAAGACGTTCGGCAATGTCGGCGCGCGAACGCGTGGTCGTATTGGTGAGATAGCGGAGGTCCAGGCCCATTTCGCGCAGTCGGCCGACCGCCGTCGTAGCGCCCTCGATCGGCCGGTCGCCTTCGTAGAGCACGCCTTCCAGGTCCAAGAGCATCGCTTTGACCCGCATGCCATGAGTTTATCATTGGCTCTTGCGACTGCCAAAGGCTCTAGGAGTTGCCAAAGCACAGAATCGGCGAGCGTTCGGTTTGGCTCAGTCGCGGCGCACGCGCTCGGCTGGCAGGCGGACGGTGACCGTCGTGCCCTCTCCGAGCACGCTATCCAGCGTCAGACTGCCACCGTGTGTCTCCGCCAGCGCTTTGGCCAAGGGCAAGCCCAATCCAGTTCCCTCGAATCGACGCGTGAGGTGGTTATCGATCTGCTCGAAGGGTGTCAGAGCCGTCTCGAACTGTTCGGGACCGATACCGATGCCGTTGTCGCGCACTTGGAACAGGAAGGTCCCGTCGCTGTCCGGCTTGGCAACGACCTCGATACGGCCGCCTTTGAGTGTGAACTTGAGGCTGTTGGACAGAAGGTTAAGGAGGATTTGCCGCAGCTTGCCCTCGTCGGCCCAAAGATGGACGGATGATTCCGCAACATCGCTCATCATCTCGATGCCCCTGCATTTGGCGGTCGCGGTCATGACTCTCAAGGCGGTACGCACCAGACTGGCAGGATCGACGGTGTCCTCGAAGAGATGGAGCTTGCCGGATTCGATCTTGGCGACGTCAAGAACCTGATTGATCAGGCCGAGCAGGTGTTGGCTGCTCTCGAGCACGGAGTTGAGATATTCGATATAACGCGGGTTGCCGATCGGCCCGAACTCCTCGGCCGCCATGATCTCGGTGAATCCGATGATGGCATTGAGTGGCGTGCGGAGCTCGTGGCTCATGTTGGCGAGGAACTCGCTTTTGGCTCGATTTGCCGAATCCGCGGCTTCCGCCGCCTGGAGCAGGACGGCTTCGTTCTCGACGTAATCGGTCATGTCCTGGGCCGTGCCTCGGAAGCCGGTCAACGCGCCGTTGTCGCGGTCGAAGACAGGAAGACCCTGGATCAGAAACTGCCGATCGCAGCCGTCCTTATCGGCGAGACGCAATTCCAGTTCGCGAAATGGCGCGCGTCTGGCCGGGTCCGAAAGCCGGTCTGTCAGGCTGTCCTGATCGCCGGCTAGGAAACTCCAGGGGCGTCCGATGATGTCGTGCGGATGATAGCCCAGGAGATGGAGAACCCGCGGCGAGATGTAGGTGATGACGGAGTCGGGGCTGCATTCCCATGCAATTTCAGTGACCAACCGCGTAAGATCGCGCCAGCGATCGTCCGAGACCTGCAAAGCGCGCAGCCGGCGGCCAGCGCTGTCGGCCGGAAAGTAATGGGAGATCACATAGGGTGATTCTGCCGCGTCGCGGGCCACGAGTTCATGCCAGGCGAGGAAGAATCGGGTCTTACCCTCGATTCGAAGGACCAGGTCCTCTGTGTAAGGGTGGCCGAGACCTTCGATCACGGCGGCCAGGTCTTCTGCCGGCGACAGCGCATCGGCAGCCCTCAGAGCGTCGAACAAGTCCTTGAAGGCGGGATTCGCGAAGGAGATTTCCCCGTTCCGATCGTGGATTGCCAGGGGAGGTCCCGACTCCCAGAGCGCATCCGGCAATGAAAGCTGTCCATCAGCGCTCACCTGATCCCCGGGATGGAAGGCGGCGTTCAAGGCGTCGAGCATTTCGTGCGCCTCGTTGGCGCCGTTCGACGCGGCGTCGTTGGCGGCAGCCGGCGTGGATTCGACCGGCCTCTGTTTCGCCGGCTTAGCGGACATCGTGATCTACCGTTTCGGTGGCGCCGGCGCCGAGGCCTCCGCGCCAGTGCGCAAGGGCCTCCAGCGCGTTGGCCGGCGCGATCCGGTCGAAGTAGCGGACGATGGCCCCAACCTCGCATGTGGATGTGGACCTCGACTCGGGCTGCGACCGCCGGATCAGCAGGTAGACCTCTATGAACTGTTTTTTTGGAATGCCCATCGCCCGGCAGATGCCCGCGAGGGCCTTGCCGTTCGTGTCATAGAGCAATTTTCGCAGCGTGTGGGGGTGTAGACCGGTCAATTGTCCGACCAGGGCTTCAAACAGGTTGATCTTTCCGGCGCGCAAAACCTTGACCAGAAAGTCAGGCGTAATCTCTTTCGCGCTCGCCAAGGCCTTGGCCAAACGCTCGGGCGCATCGCCATTCAGCGTCTCGTTGGCCGAGCGTGCGGTGGTCGCCATCAAGTCGGCGGATAGGCTGATCAGTTCCCCGTCGAGAACCTCGTGATCGAGTTTGAAGTGCTGGAGAATGTGGTTTCTGAGGTCCATGGTGACAATGTCATAGATCTGTCTCGCCAACTCGTCATCCAGGTCCTCGCGCAGCACCAGTGGCTCGTGATAGCTGTCGACTCGATGTGATTCGCCGACCAGATAGGCGAGGGTGGCATCGGAGATCTGTGCGTTGTTGTTGCTTAACAACGAGGTGATGACCGCCTCGTCGCCGGTCTCGACCAGCGCTTCCGATACTGCCTTGCTGACCATATCGCGGAGAGCGATGGACATCTGATGCTGGCGGGAACGGTTGTGAATTATTTCGATCAGATCTTGGTCGTGCAGCGCCGAGCTCTGCGATAACAGGGGCTTGGCGACGTCGATTTCATCGTTGGCTAGCGCGACGATCACCTCGCGCGGTGAAAGCTCGAGGCTCGCCAGCCGGTCTGCCAGTTCGCGGCGCACCGCAATTTCGAAGTCCCTGATCAGCTTGTTCAGAATATCGTCGATCAGCGCAGCCTCGCGCTCGCTCAGGCCTGGCTCCGTCTCGGCGAGGAGGTCGACCAGCGAAGTTGCCAGGACCGTTCGGTCAATGGCCGAACGACCCGTCGCCAGGCGCAAGAGTTGTTGGGTGCTTTCGCAATGGCTGACCATGGGCTCGCAATCACTGTCCGTCGGACGCCAGCCGAAAGTGAGGCTGTCGGCGGTTCACCCATAGCCCGCGGAGCGGCGCTGCATCGGCGGCAAAATCGCCGGTGCCAGGGTCGCAATTGAGGTTTAATTATTGATTAAATTAAGATTTTTCCGATTTGGGTCGAGTTGGACCACTTCGAGCCTTCGGATCGCGTTTCTCTCCCGCCGAGCCACGCGGATCCTCGCGCCCTGCAGCGATCCGATGTGCAGCGATCCGTTGAACTGCTGCCGGGCTCGGTTCGCAGATATCCAGGTCCTCGTAGGCCAGGACCCGCAGCCGGCCGCGCACGGCATCGAGGAGTTCACCCGGTTTAAGCAAGAAGTCCGGATTGCGCGGGCGGCCGAACCGCTCGTTGCCGGCAGCGAAGGTCTCGTAGAGCAGCAGCCCGCCAGGCGCCACGCTGTTAACGAGATTTGCGAGCTGCGGCCTATGAAGATAGTTGACCACAACGACCGCGTCGAACAGCCGCCCAGCGAGGGGGTAATCGGACCCACGCTCGAGGTCGATCTCCAACACCTCGAGGTGAGGTTCATTGCGAAGGTCCGCCAGGGCCGACACATCACGGTCGACGGCAAGGACGCGGCAGCCGCGCTCAAGGAACAGGCGGGCATGCCGGCCGGCGCCGCAGGCCAGATCCAGGACATGGCTGCCGGGGCGCACGCAGCCTGCGAATCGCAAGACCCAAGGCGAAGCCGCGGTCAGCCTGTCATGGGCTTTGGAGGGCGAATTTGATGGCAAGATTTAACCTATTCAGGCATTAATTCCTGCTATGTTCTCCAGATTGCAGCAAGATTCATCAGGCTGATCTTGAGCCGGCACACGAATGCCGCCATTTATTGTAGGCGTTGGACATAGCACGAACCGTCGCGGGCAACAGGCTGAACAAGTATGATCCTCTATAACCTCAGATGCCATAAAGACCACGTCTTCGAAACCTGGTTCCGGGATTCCGCCACTTACGACAGCCAGACCAAGGCGGCTGTCATCGAATGCCCGGTGTGCGGGTCGAACAAGGTGGAAAAGGCCATCATGGCGCCGCATGTGGCGAAATCGGCGGGGCGCAGTCGTTCGCGTGGCGAAGACACGACCGCTCCCACGGCGGCTTCCACAGCGACTCCGATGGCGGTTCCCACTGCGGCGCTCACCTCCAAGAGGCCGGCTTTCAATGCGCCGGTAAGCGGTGCGACCACCAAAGCCATGCGCGAGGTGGAGCAGTCGGCGAAGATGCGCCGGGCGCTGCAAGAGCTGCGCCGTCAGGTGGAGGAGAGCTTCGACTACGTTGGCCCGGAATTTGCCGAAGAGGCGCGCAAGATCCACTACGGCGAAACCGACGAGCGACCGATTTACGGCGAAACCAGCGAAGAGGAAGCCGAGGCGTTGGAAGAGGAAGGGGTGAGCGTAAGTCGTATTCCCTGGCTGCCGCGCGAGAATTCCTAGGCCCGAGACCACTTTAGCCGCGAACCGCGAACAGCATGTAATTGACGCCGAGGTCGGGCGAGCGCCGCCAGCGGTCGTTGAGCGGGTTATAGGTGACGCCTGCAATCTCGGTGACCGCCATGCCGTTCGCCCGTAGCCTGCGGACCAACTCGGAAGGGCGAAGAAAGCGCCGCCAATCGTGGGTGCCGCGAGGCAGCCAGCCCAAGACATACTCGGCGCCCACCACGGCCATCAGGAAAGCCTTGGGCGTGCGGTTGAGGGTGGCCATCGCCATCGCTCCTCCGGGCTTGACCAGTGTGCAGCTCGCTTCCATGAAGTGATCGACATCGGCCACGTGCTCGACCACCTCCATGTTCACGATCAGATCGAAGCGGCACTCGGTGGCGGCGAGATCCTCGGCCGTGGAGCAGCGGTACTCGATCGCCAGTCCGCTCTGTTCCGCGTGCCAGTCGGCGACCTCGATCGCTTTCTGGGTGACATCGATCCCGGTCACTCGCGCGCCGAGCCGCGTCAGGGGCTCGCAGAGAAGCCCGCCGCCGCAACCGATATCCAAAACCTCCAGCCCCGCAAGGGGTTGGGCCGTGGCGATGTCCCGGGCGAAGTGAGCGCAGGCGTGGTCGCGGATGAAGGCCAGACGGGTAGGGTTGAGGCGATGCAGCGGTCGGAAGTCGCCCTCCGGGTCCCACCAGCCGCCTGCCATGGCGGCGAACTTCGCAACCTCGTCGGGATCGATACTGGTTCTATCGGCCAAGTCCGTCCGTCCTCCTGCGATCGTCTAAAGCATTTCCGGTTCGCCGGGCCGGTTCCGATCAAACCGCAGCAGCTCCAACCTTTTCCCCTGCCTCACAGGCTTGCATGGGCAGGGTCCAGATAGTATGGATAGCGGCCTTCTTCCGGGCAAGCCGCAGCGCAATCCCGGACCCGTGCGCGGCCTCCTTTCGTAGGTAATTAGAGATGGCCCGAATCGTCATGAAATTCGGCGGCACCTCCGTGGCCGATGTGGCGCGTGTTCGCAATGCCGCCGAACGCGTGCGGGCGGAAGCCGCCGCGGGCCATCAGGTTGCGGTGGCCGTTTCGGCCATGGCTGGCGTTACCAACCAGTTGGTCGGCTATGTCGACGAGGCGGCCAAAATCTCCGACCTGCGTGAATACGATGTCGTTGTTTCAGCGGGCGAACAGGTCACCGCCGGTCTGATGGCCATCGCCCTTCAGGAAACGGGGATCGCCGCCCGGTCTTGGCTGGGTTGGCAGGTGCCCGTTCACACCAACGATGCGCACGGCAATGCCCGGATTGAAAGCATCGGGGTCGATGAGATCATCCAGCGCATGGAAGACGGGCAGGTGGCGATCGTCGCCGGGTTCCAGGGGATCTCTCCCGATGGCCGGATCACGACCCTCGGACGGGGCGGCACCGACACCTCTGCGGTGGCCCTGGCCGCGGCCCTCGGGGCCGAGCGCTGCGACATCTACACCGACGTGGACGGGGTTTACACCAGCGACCCGCGCATCGTTGCTAAGGCGCGCAAGCTGGATCGTGTTACCTATGAGGAGATGCTGGAAATGGCCTCCGTGGGCGCCAAGGTGCTGCAAACGCGCTCGGTTGAGCTCGCCATGAAGCACGGCGTTCGCCTGCAGGTCCTGTCATCCTTCGAAAATTCCCCAGGAACTCTGGTTGTCGATGAGGACGAGATCGTGGAAAAGGCAATTGTCAGCGGAATCGCCTACAGCAGAGACGAAGCGAAGATCACCTTGCGCCAGGTGCCGGATCGCCCGGGCGTGGCGGCGGCGATTTTCGGCCCCCTGGCACAGGCGCACATTAATGTCGACATGATCGTGCAGAACGTGTCGACCGAGCGGGATTCGACGGACCTGACCTTCACGGTGGGCAAGGCGGAATTCGATCGGGCCCTCGAGGTGATCGAAAAGAATTGCGGGCATCTCGACTACGAGGAGCTTTCGGGCGACCCGAACGTCGTGAAGGTCTCGGTGATCGGTGTCGGCATGCGCAGCCATGCCGGTGTCGCCCAGCAGATGTTCACGGCCCTGGCCGAAAAGGGAATCAATATTCAAGTCATCTCCACGTCGGAGATCAAAATCAGCGTGCTGGTGGCGGAAGAGTACACCGAACTGGCGGTGAGAGCGCTGCACAGCGCCTATGGCCTGGACGCCGACTGAATATATTCTTGCTTAAGGGCATCTCTAGGTTGGTCAAACTCTCAGGATTTGATAATAAGGCGCGATCGTCGTTCGATCGCCGATTCGTTCCGGGTGGGCGGACCCCGGTTTGCGGTTTATCAATCGCTAGCGTTTAGGCTCGACTCCGACGTATGGACCGCTAATCAAAAGAGCCTCCCGCCATGGCGGAAGAGCAGATAAAAGCACTTTTTCACCGTCTTAGCCGTCGAGGACGGCAGCCGGAGGTGCAGGATCATTACCTGGATCCGCCGGTCATGCAGTCCTTCACGGGCGAAAGCGTGGCGGCCGAACTTCGCCGGGCGCGGCAGGATTTGGGCCGCGATCTGGTTCGCGTCTCCGATGATTTGAAGATTCGAAGGGTCTACCTCCAGGCGATCGAAGATGGCCGATTCGACGATTTGCCTGGGGCGACCTATGCCGTGGGCTTTATCCGGGCCTACGCCGAGTACCTTGGCTTGAACAGCATCGAGATTGTCAGCCGCTTCAAGGAGGAAGTCCAAGGGGTCAACGAGCGCCTTCAGTTGGTTTTTCCAACCCCGGTGCCGGAGAGCAAGATTCCCAGCGGCGCGGTCCTGCTGATTTCCGTTTTGCTGATCGCGCTGGCCTATGGAGGCTGGTACTACCTGTCGAGCGGGGACGATGATATGGACGGCCACGTCCTCGATTTGCCGGATTCGCTCGAGCCCTTGGCGTCGAGCGGCGAGGGCGAACCATTACCAGACGAGCTGGACTCGACACGAAACATCCTCCTGTCGCCGGCCGAGCCGTTGGTGGCGGACGAGGGTGAGCCGGCCGCACAGGTTCCGCAAGAGCCGGGAGAGGACGAGCCAAGCGCCCAAGCGCCGCTGGAGCCAGACGCGCCCGCCAGCCTCGGCGGTGCCGTGTCGGCGGAGTTTGAGGCTGAACCCGCCGCCGGTGCGAGTTTGGTCGGGGTAGTCTCGGAAGCCCCGTCCACCACACCTGAAGCCTCGACGGCTCCGTTTGTAGCGGCGGCCACAAGCGGCATTCCTGCGGCGCCGGCGCCGGACGCCCTCTTACCGGATGACGATAGCCGCCAGCCGCGCGTCTACGGCGTGGAGAACGAGACCGCGCGGATAATTCTGCGCGCCAGGCTGGATTCTTGGGTCCAGGTGTACGCCGCGGACGAAAGCTTGATTCTGACACGGGTGCTGCAGCCGGGCGACAGCTACCGGGTGCCCGACCTGGCCGGTCTGACCCTGGTGACCGGAAACGCCGGCGGTCTGGAGATCGAAGTGGACGGCGCGACAGTCCCGCCGCTCGGCCCCGTGGGCGCCATCAGGCGGGGGATCGCCCTCGACGCCGAGCGCTTGCTCGAGGGTACCGCGTTGGCCCAGTGACGGACCCGAGCGGACTTGAAGTTAGCGTCCCCGTGGCGCATGTTGAGCCTTGAAAAGGCTTATCCTTTAGCGCCTCGACCGGAGCCGGGACATTCTGCCAGTTCCGCGCGTTCCGTCGGGAAGAGGGAAGACGGCAATCGAGCACGGCAATAGAGCTATGAGCATTCGTCCCTATCGCGATATTCACCGCCGCGCCTCACGCCAGGTACACGTCGGCGACGTGGCCGTCGGCGGCGACGCGCCGATCAGCGTGCAGTCCATGACCAATACGCTGACCTCGGATGCCGCGGCCACCATCGAGCAGGTGCGCGCGTTGGAGGCGGCCGGCGCCGACATCGTGAGGGTGTCTTGCCCCGATCGGGAGTCGACTGCGGCCCTCAAGGAAATCGTGGCGGCATCGGGGGTGCCGATCGTCGCCGATATCCATTTCCACTACAAACGCGCCATCGAGGCGGCCGCGGCCGGCGCCGCCTGTCTGCGGATCAATCCGGGCAACATCGGCGCGCCGGAGCGGGTGCGTGAAGTGGTCAAGGCCGCCAAAGACCACGGCTGTTCCATGCGCATCGGGGTCAATGCCGGCTCGCTCGAGCGCGACTTGCTGGAAAAGTACGGCGAGCCCTGCCCCGAGGCCATGGTGGAGAGCGCGCTCAATCACGCGCGGATTCTCGAGGACCTGGATTTCCGGGAGTTCAAGATCTCCTGCAAGGCCTCGGACGTGTTCCTCGCGGTGGCCGCCTACATGGGCCTTGCCGAAGCCTGCGACTATCCCCTGCACATCGGGGTCACCGAGGCGGGGGGCTTGCGCAGCGGAACCATCAAGTCGTCGATCGGGCTCGGTAACCTCCTGTGGTCCGGCATCGGCGATACGATCCGGGTCTCGCTGTCGGCCGATCCGGTCGAAGAGGTCAAGGCCGGTTTCGACATCCTGAAGTCGCTCGGCCTGCGCCATCGCGGCGTGAACGTGATCTCCTGCCCGTCCTGCGCCCGCCAGCAATTCGAAGTGATCAAGACCGTCGAGCTGCTGGAGCAGCGGCTTGCCCACATCACCACGCCCATGACCCTCTCGGTCATCGGCTGCGTGGTCAATGGCCCGGGCGAGGCGCGCGAGACCGATATCGGCCTGACCGGCGGCGGCAACAACACGCACATGGTCTACCTCAACGGCCTGCAGGACCACCGCCTGAAGGACGCCGACATCGTCGACCATCTAGTCGAGATGGTGGAAGAGAAGGCGGCCCAGATCGAGGCAGAGCGGTCTGAGGAAGGCGAGACCGTCCCAGAGCCGCGGCGCGCTGCGTCTTAGCGAACTGAACGGAGACGACCTTGACCGCGCTGCAGCCGGTACGCGGCACTCGCGACATTTTGCCCGAGGAGATGCGCCGTCACCGTCGGGTGGTCGAAACCGCGCGCGCGGTGGCCGAGCGCTATGGCTATCAGGAGATGGCCGTCCCGCTGTTCGAGTTCACCGATGTCTTTTCGCGCACTCTGGGCGAGACCTCCGACATCGTCACCAAGGAAATGTACACCTTCGCCATGAAGGACGGCGAACAGCTGACGCTGCGCCCGGAGGCGACTGCCGGCATCATGCGCGCGCTCATATCAGGCGGCTTGAGCCAGCATCTGCCGCTCAAGTTCTTTTTCACAGGGCCGATGTTCCGCTACGAACGGCCGCAAAAGGGCCGACAACGGCAGTTTCACCAGATCGACATAGAATTGCTCGGCGTCGCCGAGCCGCTGGGCGACGTCGAGGTGATCGCGGTGGGCGCGCAGATCCTGGAGGCTCTGGGCGTTGCGGCCAAGGCGACCCTTGAACTCAACAGCCTCGGCGACCCGGAAAGCCGCGTGGCTTACCGCGGTGTTCTGGTCGAGTACTTCAGCGATCACCAGGATCAGCTATCCGACGACAGTCGTGCACGGCTAAAACGCAATCCTCTGCGGATTCTCGATTCCAAGGACAAGGGCGACAAGGGCCTGGTGGCCGATGCGCCGGTCTTCTCCGATTACCTGAACGACTACAGCCGCGACTACTTTGCGAAAGTGCGCGCCGGTCTGGACCTGCTGGGCATCGCCTACGAGGTCAATCCGCGGCTCGTGCGCGGGCTCGACTACTACACTCACACGGCATTCGAATTCGTCACCACCGAGCTCGGGGCGCAAGGCGCCGTGCTGGCGGGCGGGCGCTATGACGGCTTGGCCGAATCCATGGGCGGCAACGCTACCCCGGCCACCGGTTGGGCCGGCGGGGTGGAGCGGTTGGCGATGTTGCTAGAGGATACGCCGGAGCCGCCGCGGCCGATCGCCGTGATTCCCATAGGCGAGGCCTGCGAGGCGCCGGCGCTTCGGTTGAGCGAAGACCTGCGCCGCCAGGGGCACATTGTAGATCTCGGGTTTGCCGGGAACCTGCGCAAACGCATGAAACGGGCCGACAAACTGAATGCCCGCATCGCCGTTCTATTGGGCGAGGACGAACTGGCGGCGAACGTCGCCACGCTTCGCGATCTCGATACGGGGGCGCAAGAAAAGGTCGCCCTGGATCAGTTGGCCGAGCACCTCGCCCAGCATTCATAGCGAGCGCCGATGGCGGCGAACCCCACAGACCCCAGCGCGGACCCCACGGCGGCCGCCGGACAGGACATTGCCCCGGAGCCCGCCGGATCAGGGGCCGTGGATCCTGGCGGAACTTTGATCGTGTCCGGCATGAACCACCGGACCGCCGCCCAGGGACTGCGCGACAAGCTGTTCCTGGAGATCGACGAACAGCCCATGTTGTTGTCGGACATTCGTGCCGCCGGTATCGGCGAGGCCATGATCCTTTCGACCTGCGACCGGGTCGAAGTGGTCGCCGTCTGCCTGGACCCCGAGGCTGCCAACCGATTGTTGGCGGGCTTGCTGGTCGCCCGCAGCGACTTGCCCGCTTCGAGCTTCGACGGCCAATGGTACCGGGCCAGCGGGCGGGATGCGGCGGGTCATCTCTTCGCGGTGACGGCGGCCCTGGAAAGCCAGGTGATCGGCGAACCGCAGGTGCTGGGCCAGGTCAAGGAAAGCCACCGCCTGGCTGCCGCCGCGGGCATGATGGGGCCGCGCCTGGAAGCTGCCGTTCAGGCCGCATACGGGGCGGCCAAGCGGGTGCGCAGGGAAACTTCCATCGGCGAGATGCCGATCTCGATCGCCGCGGCGGCGGTTCAGTTGGCCAAGCGCATTCACGGTGACCTGGCGCGGTGCACGGTTCTATTGCTGGGGCTGGGCGAGATGGGCGAGCTTCTCGGCGGCGAGCTTCGCGCGGCCGGCGCCGGGCGGCTGCTGGTCATGCACGAGTCGGAGAAGCGGGCCGAGATGGCGGCGCATCGGCTGGGCTGCAATTTCCGGCCCTTGGCGGAGCAGCCAGCCGCCTTGGCGGAGGCCGATGTGGTCATCGCGGCTTCAGGCACCGGGCGGAGCGTGATTGCTGCGGCGGAGGCCGAGCAAGCCCTCAAACAGCGCCGCCGCCAACCCATGTTCTTTGTCGATGCCGCGGTGCCGGGCGACGTGGATCCGGCGGTCGGCGATCTGGACGGCGCCTTCCTCTATGATCTGGCCGATCTCGAGAAAGCCGCGTTGGAAGGTCGCGCCAGCCGGCAGGCAACGCTGGAGGCCGCGCGCAAGATACTCGACGAAGAGTTGGCCGCGTTCCTGCGGTCCCGGGCGGAGCGTGAGGCGGTTCCGGCCGTCGTTGCGCTGAGGCGGCATTTCGAATTGATGCGCGAAAGCGTTTTAGGGCAGCCCGGCATCGATGCGGCCGAAGCGACCCGGCGCCTGGTCAACCGGCTCTTGCACCGGCCAAGCGAAGCCTTGCGCCAGGCTGCGGCTGAAGGTGCGGAGGACCGCGGGGCCCTGGAGCGGAGCGTCGAGAAACTATTCGATCCGGCCGGGAATAGTCGCGGCAAGGAACCCGAGGAGGATGGGACGTGAACCTGGCGGACAAACTCGACCGGGTGGTCGCGCACTACGAGGAATTGCAGGCCCTGGTCGCTAGCCATCAGGACCCGGCTTCCGAGAACTATGCGCGGCTCATGAAAGAGTACGCCGAGCTATCGCCGGTGGTCGAGCAGATCGAAGCCGTGCGGCAGGCCGAGAGCGAGTTGGCCGATCTCAACGAACTGCTGGAAGAGCCCGATCAGGATCCTGAAATGCGTTCCCTGGCCGAGGAGGAATTCGGCCGGCTGAAGGAGCGACTGCCGGGGCTGGAGCGCAATCTCAGGGTCATGCTGCTGCCGAAACATGCGGCGGACGACCGCAACGTGATCCTGGAGGTCCGGGCGGGGACCGGCGGCGATGAAGCGGGGCTGTTCGCCGCCGACCTGTTCCGTATGTACCAACGTTACGCCGAGCTCAGGGGCTGGCGATTCGAGCTTATAAGCACCTCCGAAACCGGTATCGGCGCTTACAAGGAGGCGAGCGCTGCGATTTCCGGCAAGGGTGTCTTCGCGCGGCTCAAGTTCGAGTCCGGCGTTCACCGGGTACAGCGCGTGCCGGTCACCGAATCCGGCGGGCGCATCCATACCTCGGCGGCGACCGTCGCCGTGCTGGCGGAGCCGGAGGAGGTGGACATCGAAGTGGAAGAGAAGGACCTACGGATCGACACCTACCGTTCCCAGGGCGCCGGCGGACAGCACGTGAACACCACCGATAGTGCGGTTCGCATCACCCATATGCCGAGCGGCATCGTCGTGACCTGCCAGGACGAGAAATCGCAGCACAAGAACCGGGCGAAGGCGATGAAGGTTCTGCGCGCTCGCCTCTATGACGCCGAGCGCCAGGCGCAGGAGGATGCACGCGCCGAGAACCGGCGCGTCCAGGTCGGTAGCGGCGACCGCTCGGAGCGGATCCGCACCTACAATTTCCCGCAAGGGCGCGTCACCGACCATCGCATCAATCTGACGCTCTACAAGCTGGACAGGGTCTTGGCGGGCGAGGCGCTCGACGAAGTGATAGAATCACTGACGGCGGAGGATGAGGCGGTGCGGCTGGCCGAAGATGATCGGGGCGATGTCGGAAGCGGCGCCTGACGGGCCTCGGCGGACCGCCGTGGAAAGCTCGCTGGAGGAGGCGCTTCGGCGGGGTCAGGTTCGTCTGGGCGACGCCGGCATCGAAGCGCCGCGACGTGATGCCCGGCTCCTTCTGGCCGCGGCCTTGGAACTGAGCCCAAGCGAGCTGATGGTGGCCGGGGAGCGCGCCCTCACGCCGGCCGAGCTTCGCGGTTTCGACGCGCTGATCGAGCGCCGGTCCGGCCGGGAGCCCGTCTCCCGCATCCTCGGCCGGCGCGAATTTTGGAGCCTCGACCTGGCGATTACGCCGGCCACGCTCGATCCGCGCCCCGACAGCGAGACTCTGGTGGAGGCCGTGCTCGACCGGATCGCCGATCGTGACCGGCCCCGCCGGGTGCTCGATCTTGGGACCGGCAGCGGAAACCTGTTGCTGTCTGTCTTGGTGGCCTTGCCCGGTGCTTGGGGTGTTGGGCTCGACCGGGATGCCGCCGCGCTCGCCGCCGCGGCGAGCAATGCCGGCACTCTTGGGCTGGCCGGCCGGGCCGTATTCGTGGCGAGCGACTGGGGCGCCACCTTGGCCGGGAATTGGGACGTGATCCTCTGCAACCCGCCCTACATCCGAACCGGCGATATAGACGATCTGGCACCGGAGGTCGCCCGATTCGAACCTCGGTCCGCGCTCGATGGCGGGTCCGACGGCCTCGCGGCCTATCGTCGAGTCGTTCCCGAAATCGCGCGCCTGCTAGCGTCGGACGGGCTGGCGGCCTTGGAACTGGGCGCCGGACAGGCCGCCGAGGTCGCGGGTTTGGCCCGGGATGAGGGACTGGAGCTGGGCCATTGCTTGCCCGATTTAGCTGGAATCCAGCGTTGCTTGCTGCTCGGCCGTCAGCGCGGACGGCAGAAGGGATAGTGAGATTGAAAAAAAGTAGTTGGAATACCAGGCCGTTGTGACTACCTTGAAGGCGCTGAGCGGATGCTCTTGCGCCTGATTAGGGCGTTCCACGATCTCCAAGATAGTGTTCGTGGCCAATGGCTAGCAAAGGTCGCCAGTGGGGCGATTCAGCGGTTGCAGCCGAAATCTTGTCCATTTGCGAAGATAGTGAAACATGAGACAGCAGCCTAGTGGACGGCGCCCGCGCGGGCGATCGAATCGCAAACAATACGTACCCCATAGATCTCAGAATTTTGACAGCCACGGCCCAGAGGTTCGGGTGCGAGGCAACGCGATGCAGGTCTACGAGAAATACGTGAACTTGGCGCGAGACGCGACATCCTCGGGGGATCGCATCGCTTCCGAGAGTTACCAACAGTATGCGGAGCATTACTTCCGCATCATCAACGACACGACCGACCCACAGCGCCCGGCGCCGCAACCTGCGGTTTCAGAGCGCGGTTCAGAGCCCGCGGGTTCAGAGCCCGCGGTTTCGGAGCCCGCGGTTTCAGAGCCCGCGGTTTCAGAACCCGCGCGGTCCGAACCGGCCGAGGCGGAACAGGGAGCTGTCGAAAGCGCCGGGCCCGAGCGACAGAAGGGTGGGCGTCAGCCTTATCCAATGGACGCCGAGCAGCCTTTCGTGGATGGCGCCGCAAAGGCTGCGGCATCCACCGCGGCTTCCCCAGCGGCATCCACTGCGGCATCCCCGGCGGCATCGGAGGGCAACGGCCAAGCGCCGGAGGCCAATCCGGCGACGCAGGAGGACGGCGAGCCGCCGGTCGCTGACGGCGAGGCGAAATCCGCGCTGGTCAAGGAAACGAAAGCCAAGCCACGTGGCCGTGGCCGGCCGCGAACTCGCGCGAAAGCCGGGAACGGTGCGGCGGCGGTCGAGGGTGATGCTGAAGGGGCCGTCAAACCGGCGTCCAGCGAGCCCCGCAAGGCAGGCGAACCCACGAGCTAGGCATTTCCAAGGTTGAATGGGCTCAATCGTCCGCGTCGGCTAGGCCGCCGATGCGCACCTGCGGGCGTTCAGTCGGGCGGGCTCAAGCGGTCTCCCTGGGCGAGTTCTCCGGCCTCCGTGACCGTGGCGTAGACGCCCATGCGGGCGTGCCCGAAACCGGCCTGAAGGGCGCGCGGGATATTGAGGTCGCGCTCCCCCGAATCGGGATCCACGTTGGTAGCCGCACAGCGCTCGATCGGCGCCTCGACGTCCAGGCGCGCCTCCCCGAGCCCAACGGAGGAGCCGACCCAGGCGAATTCTTGCCAGGGCGGGGCGCCATCGATGTAAATGTTGCCCCGGAACCGCAGCGGATGGACCGGGCGCCGAACGACCCGTTCCAGATCTCGTACGCTCGCCAGATTGATGATCGAGACCCGCTTTTCCGGAGTGTTCGTAAACATGTGCCCCGCGGCCTCCAGCAGCTTCGGAGCGCCCCTGGACGTGCTCCCCAGATAGCCGGAGAAGAACTCGGCGATGAGGGTGCGTCCGACCAGGTCCGTCGGGTCGGCCGAGACCACCTGCTTGCCCGCCCGTTCGATCTTCAGTTTGCTTTTCTCGGCATCGAAGGAGGCGCGCAGCAGCGCCAGCTTTTCGTCACGCATCAACATGAAGAAGCTTGTCTTGGGCAGCCAATTCGGCGCCTCGCGATCGAACCGCGTGGACCCGTGTGCGATCGCGAAACGCCGGTCGTGCGGCAGGCCCTGGCCGGTCGCGAGGGTCACGCGCTCGAGTGATTCGGCGTTAAGCCCCTTTACCGGATAGCGACAGATGTCGATGACGGAGATCGTCATGGTCAGTCCACTCTGGGCCAATCGAAGAGCCAACACTATGAACGGGATTCCGTTAACCATGGCAACGGCATGGCCGACCGGGTCTTTTTTGAACGAACCCTTGTGCCATTTTTGCCACAGCCCCATATCAAGATTGGTACGTGGCAAGGGGCCACGAGCCACGAGCCGGCGACCGCGGGCCGCTAACATTTGGGCGCGGGCGCATTACCCAAGGCATCATCGATTGCGTGCTGCGGATAACGCGGGCGCGGACGAGGAGGGCTAAAAAGCTATGGATTTCGAAAAATACACCGAGCGTTCGCGCGGTTTCGTTCAGGCTGCCCAAAGCCTGGCCTTGCGCGAGGGCCATCAACGTTTCACGCCCGAACACCTTCTGAAGGTCCTGCTGGACGACAAGGAAGGCCTGGCCGCCAACCTGATTCGCGCGACCGGCGGCGACCCGGCCCGGGCCCTGGCGGGGGTGGAGGCGGAACTGGGCAAACAGCCCAAGGTCGAAGGTGGCGGGGCGGGCCAGCTCTACATAGCGCCGGAAACGGCCCGGCTGTTCGAGCAGGCGGAATCCATCGCCGAGAAGGCCGGCGATAGCTACGTCACCGCCGAACGCCTATTGCTGGCCCTGGCGCTTGCCAGCGGCACGCCATCGGCGCGAGTCCTCGGCGAGGCGGGCGTGACCCCGCAAAAGCTGAACGAGGCGATCAACGATCTGCGCAAGGGCCGCACGGCCGATACCCCCAGCGCCGAGCAGGGTTACGACGCCCTCAAGAAGTATGCCCGCGACCTCACAGCCGTCGCCAGGGAGGGCAAGCTCGATCCGGTGATCGGGCGGGACGAGGAGATTCGCCGCACCATCCAGGTGCTGGCCCGCCGCACCAAGAACAACCCCGTGCTGATCGGCGAGCCGGGCGTCGGCAAAACGGCGATCGTCGAGGGGTTGGCCCAGCGAATCGTCAACGGCGACGTGCCGGAGACCCTCCGCAACAAGCGTCTGATGGCGCTCGATCTGGGCGCGATGATCGCCGGCGCCAAGTTTCGCGGCGAGTTCGAAGAGCGTCTGAAGGCGGTGTTGCAGGAAATCGCCGCGGCCGAGGGCGAGATCGTGGTCTTCATCGACGAGCTGCACACCCTCGTCGGCGCCGGCAAGGCCGAGGGCGCCATGGATGCCTCCAACATGCTGAAGCCGGCGCTTTCGCGCGGCGATCTGCATTGTGTGGGGGCGACGACCCTCGACGAGTACCGCAAGGACATCGAGAAGGACGCGGCGCTGGCGCGGCGCTTCCAGCCGGTCTTCGTCGCCGAGCCGTCGGTCGAGGAGACCATTTCGATTCTGCGCGGGCTGAAGGAGAAGTACGAGCTGCACCACGGCGTGCGGATCACCGATTCGGCGCTGGTTGCCGCCGCTACTCTCTCCAACCGCTACATCGCCGACCGTTTCCTGCCCGATAAGGCGATCGACCTGATGGACGAATCGGCGAGCCGCCTGCGCATGGTGGTCGACTCCAAACCAGAGAAGATCGACGAGATCGACCGCAAGCTCATCCAGCTCAAGATCGAGCAGTCGGCGCTCAAGAAGGAAAGCGACCTAGCCTCCAAGGAGCGGCTCAAGATACTGGAGAAGGAGATCGCCGAGCTGGATCAGGCCTCGACCGAGCTGACCTCCCAGTGGCAAAGCGAGAAGCAAAAGCTGGCTGGCGCCCAGAAACTCAAGGAGAGCTTGGACGAAGCCCGCAGCGAGTTGGAGCGGGCCCAGCGCGACGGCCATTTGGAACGCGCCGGCGAGCTGGCTTACGGCGTGATTCCGGACTTGGAAAAGGAGATCGAGGACGCCGCGGCGGCCGAAGGCCACCGCATGCTGAACGAAGAGGTGACGGAGGACGAGATCGCCGGCGTCGTCTCACGCTGGACCGGCATCCCGGTCGACAAGATGTTGGAGGGCGAGCGCGAGAAGCTGCTCCACATGGAGGAGTCCCTGCGCACGCGGGTGATCGGCCAGGACGAGGCCATCGTCGCCGTCTCCCACGCGGTGCGCCGCGCCCGGGCGGGCCTGCAGGACCCCAACCAGCCCATCGGGTCCTTTCTCTTCCTGGGGCCGACCGGCGTCGGCAAGACCGAACTGACCAAGGCGCTGGCGGCCTTTCTGTTCGACGACGAGCAGGCCATGGTGCGCCTCGACATGTCCGAGTACATGGAGAAGCACGCGGTCGCCCGGATGATCGGCGCCCCGCCGGGCTATGTCGGCTACGAGGAAGGCGGCGCGCTTACCGAGGCGGTGCGCCGGCGGCCCTATCAGGTGGTCTTGTTCGACGAGATCGAAAAGGCGCATCCGGATGTCTTCAACGTGCTGCTGCAGGTCCTCGACGACGGCCGCCTGACCGACGGCCAGGGCCGCACCGTGGATTTCAGCAACGTCCTGGTGATCATGACGTCGAACCTGGGCTCGGAGGTGCTGGCGAACCAGCCGCCCGGCCAGGACAGCGCGGCAGTGCGCGAGGAGGTCATGGACGTGGTGCGCATGGCCTTTCGTCCCGAATTCGTCAACCGCCTGGACGAAATACTGCTGTTCCACCGCCTGACCCGGGACCAGATGACCGACATCGTCCGGATCCAGCTCGACCGCCTGCGCGCCATGCTGGCCGAGCGCAAGCTCAGCCTGGACCTGGACGCTGCGGCCGAGGACTGGCTGGCCGACAGGGGCTACGATCCCGTTTACGGCGCCCGGCCGCTCAAGCGGGTGATCCAGCGCGAGCTGCAGAACCCCCTGGCGGGAATGATCCTGGCGGGCAAGATCGCCGACGGCGAAGAGATTCGCGTCGCGGCCGGCGAAGGGGGCCTCGTGATCAACGGCGAACTGGTCGAGACCCAAGCAGCTTAAAACATTTCCGCTTCGCTGGGTCTCTGCTCCAGCCCGCGCTGCACTCGGGCTGGTTCCGATCAACACAGAACCGCTCTAGCTTCTGTCAGCAGATCTCCGCGCCGGCGGTCGTGCCGGAGGCGTCGTCCGAGGCCGCCGGTGTGACCGGGAGATCGCTACCGCAGCCGTTCTGCACCATCTGAAGATCCGGTAGACTCTGCCCACGCAGACGGTCGATCTCGGCCCGGACCTTCTGGAAGGCCTCCAGGTCTGCGCCCTTGAGACTCTTGCCGCTGGGCAGCTTGATCTTGCGCGGGTTGACCTGCTTGTTGTCGACCAGAATCTCGTAGTGCAAGTGCGGACCGGTCGAGTTGCCGGTCGAGCCGACATAGCCGATGACCTGACCCTGCTTGACCCTGACACCGCGCTTCATGCCCTTGGCATAGCTTTTCATGTGGGCGTAGGCGGTCTTGTAGGTCGAATTGTGCCGGATGCGCACGTACTTGCCATAGCCGCCGTTGCGTCCGATTCGATCGATCACGCCTTTACCGGCCGCATAGATCGGTGTGCCGCGCGGGGCGGCGAAGTCGACCCCACGGTGCATCTTGTTGTAGCCCTGGATCGGATGCTTGCGCATGCCGAAGCCAGAGGAGATGCGCGCGCCGTCCACCGGAGTCTTTAAGAGCGCACGCCGCACCGATCGGCCATTTGCATCGAAGTGATCGTCGGTCCCGTCGGGCAATGTGAAGTGATAAAACTCCAGGCGCTTGCCGCTCAGCACCATGGACGCATATTTGAGCGGACCGGTCTTGGCCAGCGCGCCGCCACGGTCGTAGAAGCTGTCGTAGAGCAGCTCGAAACGGTCGCCCTGTTGGATCTCGCGCTGAAAGTCGACGTCGAAGCTGAACAGGCGGATCAATTCCACCACCGTCTCGACCGGCATGCCGTCGTCGCGCGCCGCCTCGAACAGGCTGCTCTCGATGGTGCCGCTATAGGCGCTGAGACGGCGCGTCAATGGTCGCGCCTCGACCCGCGCCGCGAAACTGTCATCGGCCTGGCGGGCGACCAGAACGTCCTCTTCGGGATTGGGTGTCAGGCCCAGGGAGATCAGGCGAAGCGTCTCGGCTTGCTGGCCGTCGGAGAGGACCTCCGCGCCGCCGCCGTCCGCCAGCATCGCCAATCGAATCACCTGGCCAGCTTTGAGCTTCCTCGGGCTGAAGACCTCACTCAGCGCAGCGATCGCACCATGAGCCTCGTTTCGCTCGAGGCCCGCATCGACCAGTAGTTTCATCAGTGTATCGCCGCGACGAACCTCGACCAGCCGGTTGACCGCGGCCGGCGCGGCCTCCACGGCGAGCGCGATGCGCCCGGCTGGACCATGCGTTTGGGACTGGCCCGCCACTCCGGCCGTGGACACTGTCTGGAAGGCGACATCGGTCCCGAGCGGTCCGCGGTCCTGTGGGCCGCCCAAGGGCGCCTCCAGATCGGCCAAGGGCGGTGCTTTGGGACCGATGCCGTCGCGCCGGATACTTAAACCAAGGCTTGCGGCGACAAGGATGGCCACGGTAAGTCCCGCCAATCCGGCTGCCCGCTTCGAGCGTTTGACGACCTGGGCAAACCGCAGGCAAACGACATAAGCCCGGGCGAGCGTCCAGGTCATACGGCCAAATTCCCGCGGATTTGGCGATCGGACTGTAGAGTTTTCCCGCACGGCGGCCAGCGGCACCCGAATCGTTGCCTTCGCGTTGCGCCGCAAATTGCTTAAATGCCAAGCACTTGTCAACATAACTTCAGGCTGGCAGGAAAATGGTGAGGATTTCCTTAGCCCTACCCGGCGGTGATGAAGAATTATCGGGAAGCGTTGCCCCAGGCGTCGGCCAGCCGGACTGCGGCTTCGGGGCCGCGGGCGATGATGAGGTGCGGTTCCTGCAGCAGATAGAACACCGAGGCCGGTGTCGGGTCCGTTATGAAAAGGTTGAAACGAACCGCCGCGCCCGGATCGACGCTGCCGTCATAGAATTGAACCCGGTCGTATGGCTCCGGCATCCGGCGGGTCAGGGAAAAGCTGTCGGAGGCGAAGGGCTCGTCGGAGAAGCTGCCGAGCTGGTCGAAGGATAGCCCGTCCTCGTAGGGGCTCGGCTTTTTGAGTTCTTCCTGAAGTTCCAGGTCGAATCCGGTCCAGGCCCGATGGGTGCCGTTGATCACGACCTTGATGACCGCCAGATTGACGAAAGCCGCTTTGCGCGCCGGGGCGTCCTTCATGGCGATCATTTGCTGGCCGCGGATGGTCAGCACGGCGGGCCCGACCTGGGTGATCTCCTCGACCACGATAATGGGATCGGACGCGGAGCCCGAGCCGGTCACGGAGATTAGACGGAACCCGCCCAACTCATCGCTGAACCGAAGACCGCCGGCGGTAAAGTCCTCGGCCCGCGCCGGCGTGACCGAGACCGCGAGTCCAAAGCATAAAAGAGCGGCGATCAGATAGCCACGCATGGAACTAGTCTAATACCAAAGGGTCATTATTATCACCCTTTGGTATAACCGGTCGACCGCGCCATGCTGCGCAACGACCAGTGGGTTGCATCCGCTGGCGTCTCCTCCAACGTTCGCCGGATCGTCTCGGCGATGGCGTCGTCGTCGATCTGCCGTGGGGCGCCCGGGCGGGGCTCATCGTAAAGTCCGTCGAGACGCCGTTCGGCGAACCGGCGGCGCCATTTTCCGACGGTGTTGGGATCGGCGCACAACTCGGCGCCAATCGCCTTGTTCCGCCGCCCCTCGGCTGCCAGCAGAACGATCCGCGCGCGCCGCGCCAGTCCTTGAGCCGCCCGCCGTCGCTGCGCCAACCCTTCCAACTCTCGACGTTCATCCGATGACAAATCAATCCTAATCGCCGGCACTCGTCCTCGCCCCATCGCATGCTCCTTCAAACGATGCAGCAACTATAATCGCAGAAACTTCTCGATCAGGACACTAGGGCGTTTTTCGTTCTCACGGAACCAGCCCAGTGCGGAGCACTCGCGCTCCGCGCGCCCTCCCGGCCACCCCTAGCTTCCGATTCCACGCGAGTGGAAACCGCTCTAGGGTTCGCCGCGCGCCTCCAACGCCCGGGCGAGGGCGCAGAAGTCCGCCACGGCGAGAGCCTCGGCGCGGGCCGTCTCGTCGAGGCCCACGGCGGCCAGGAGATCGCGCGGCTCGCCGCCCAGGGACTTCAGGCTTTGCCGCAGCATCTTGCGCCGCTGGCCGAAGGCGGCGGCCGTGACGCGTTCGAGATCGGCCAACCGCGCCGGATGGGCAGGCGCTGGGAAGGGTTCCAGCCCCACCACCGTGGACACCACGTTCGGCGGCGGCGTGAAGGCCCGCGCCGGAATATCGAACAGCAGCCGCACGTGGCACAACCACTGGGCCAGCACCGAGAGACGGCCGTAGGTTCGGTTGCCGGCGGGTGCCGCCAGGCGTTCGGCCACCTCTTTCTGGAACATTAGAACCATGCGGTCGAGACATCCGGGCGAGTCGGCGACCGCCGTCAACCAACGGATGAGCAAGGGTGTCGCCACATTGTAGGGCAGGTTCGCGACGATACGCCGCGGGGCTTGGCCCAACTGTCGGATGTCGATCGTAAGGGCGTCGCCGCAGACGATCTCGAGGCGCCCGGGGTAGGCCGCGGCCAGCTCCTCCAGTGCCGCGAGACAACGCCTGTCGCGCTCGATCGCCACCACCCTGGAGGCGCCCTCGGACAAAAGGGCGCGCGTGAGTCCGCCGGGCCCGGGGCCGACCTCGATGGTCGTGCCCTGGCGCAGGTCTCCGGCGGCGCGGGCGATACGCCCGGTCAGATTTAGGTCGAGCAGAAAGTGCTGGCCATAGGACTTGAGGGCGCGCAGGCCATGACGCGCGATCACCTCCCTCAGCGGCGGCAGATCCGGTTGTTCGGGCACGGCCGCCGCCTACGCGGCGCCCTGCGCCGACCGGTTAATCGCCATCTGCTGCGCCATGCGAAGGGCGGCGATCAGGCTCGAAGGGTCGGCGGCGCCGATGCCGGCAGTTTCGCCCATCGTAACCGCCGGCGCCGGAAGGAAATCCCGCGCGACAATTTCGTCGGTCACAGGCGAAGGTCCACGTTGGCCTGCCGGCGCAGATCCCGAAGGTATCGGTGTGCCAGGTTCTCGAGCCGTTGGGCCATCAGGTTGTTTTGGATTCTGTTTCGATCGATGTCGCCGCTCTTGCGCTCGCAGACCACCAGGATAGCGAGGCTACCGGCGATGCTCATGGGCTCGCTCGGCTGTTCGAGCGGCAGGGATTCGACCAGGCTCTGAAGCTTGGGCGAAAGATCCGATACTTTCATCAATCCCAAGTCGCCGGAGCCGGGCGCCCCTGAGGCTTTGGCAATCTCTGCTGCCGTCGCGCAACTGTCGATTCGCGCGCGCAGACTCTCCGCCTCCGCCAGACGCGCCGCACGCTCGGCTTCTTGGCTTTCCGGCGGCATTTCCAGGAAGATTTGCGTCAGCCGCACGGAATTTTCACCGCCGCTGATGGTTTTGCGGTTCTTCAGGTAGAGGATGTAATAGCCGGTCAATCCGCGCACCGGCCCGGTCACCTCGCCGATATTCATGCCGTGCACCACCGACGCGAGCTCTTCCGGCAACTGGGCTTCCTCGATCCAGCCGATGTTGCCGCCCTTGGCCGCGGTGGCGGATTGCGAGAACTGACTGGCAAGAGCCGAGAAATTGCCGCCACCACGCAGCTCGTCCAACAAGCCCTCCGTGGCGAGCCGGACCTCGTCCTCCACCTGAACATTGTCCACTTCCAGGTAAATCTCCGACAGATTGATCTGCGAACCGCCTCGGCCGGCCTCGATCCGAGTTACGACGTCGTCGATCTCTTCGTCTGCGATGACGATGGTCGGCACCAAACGAATCCTGACCACATTGCGCCACGCGAGCTCGGCCTTGACCTGTTCGTGGATGGCTGAGGGCAGGATTTGGTTCTGTGCCAACATCGTATCGAACTGCGCGGTCGACATTTTGTTGCGCTGGGCGATTTCACTCAGCGCACCCGCGATCTCTTCATCGCTGACTATGACGCTGAGACGCTCGGCCTCCTGTAGCTGCAGCCGCTCGTCTATGAGGCGTCGGAGGACCTGCTGCTGCAAACGGGACTGCGATTCCGGCGTCAGTTCGATGCCCGAGGAAAGCGCCACCAAGCGGGTGCGCATGAAGAGATCGAGCATCGAGATCACTTCGTCGTTCACCACGGCGACGGCGCGCAGCGTGTCCTGGGCCAGGGCCACGGGGCGGCCGGCCTGCGAACCCGGAAGCAACAGACTCAATAATAGACCGGCGGCGGTGGCGTGAAGTACACGCCTGAGAATTCGTCCCGTGATCAAGAGCTTAGTCTCGGCAGCTAGTGGATAGAATTCAGGATGCGGCGATGGCCGATTCGGAGCCGACTATAGGCATTCGCCCGGCCGGGAACAATGTGCGCCATGGTCTTGGCGATCATCTATTGGACGCCAACCTCTCCAAGATACTTGAACACCAGCTTGACCATGACGGAATCCTCCTGGTCGATCTCGCGATCCTCGTAAAAGGTGCGCTTGCCCTCGACCGTGATGAAGAAGCATTCATCCTGGTAGGTCAATCCGATGGCGGTGGACAAGGCATTGTTGTCCTGCAAGTCGCGCCTGTGCGCTCCCCGGATGGACCAGTTCTCGTTGAGCTGGGAGCTGAGACGGAAAGCCAGCTCTTCGCGGGTGTCGAATTCGTCCGTGGCCAAGTCGTCTGACAGGAAGACGTAACTGAGATCGAGGTCCAAGGCCGGCGGACCAATACTAAGATCGAGTTCGTGCCGCTCGGCGGTCAGATCGTCCTTGTCGATCCGGAACCTGTAGGACAAATCGATATCCTCCTGCGGCACCAGACGGATGCGGCCCACGACATCGGAGAGATCGTCCTCTAATCCGGATCCCTTGGCGAAGGCGTTGTCGTTATCCAGTCGAAAGCTCTGCCCTAAAAACGCGCTGGCCTCGCCGATGAAAGAGCTGGAAAGGGCCCATTGGAGACCGTAGTCGACCCGGCTGCCGGGGTCGACCCGGTCGACGCCGGGAAAGCGGTTCAGGCTCAGAAGGTTGGAGTCGTCGAACTCGAAATCGACGCTGTCCTCGTTTGGGATGTCGTCGTTGTTGGCCCAATCCGGTGCGGCCACCACCTGCACGACCGGTTCCACAACTTGATGCCCCCAGTCCGACGCACGGGCCAAGGGATAGCGCCATTGCATTGCGATTTGCGGAAAAAAGCGACCGACCACGTCCGAGTCGGACTTGCCCGGTGGATTGACCAGTGGGCTATCGGAATCGAAGTTGTCGACCCAATAGCCGTCCGCCTGAACGCTGGCCATAATGCGATAGAGGTCGCCAATAGGCCCGACGAAGGGGAGTTCCCATCCGCCCCGCGCGGATAGGCGCCGGGTGTCCCGGCCCTCGATTCGACTGAGGATCCCGAGGTTGGTATCGAGGGAATAGCGGCCGCCGAGCGAATCGGGCTCGCTCAGGAAGTTATAGTCGATCAAAGGCAGAATGATCGGAGACTCATCGTTGTCACTCTCTTCGCGCAAGCCCTGGTACACGAAGCCGTTGACCGCGAAATAATTGCGGCCGCGCAGAGATTCGGCGAACAGATTGCTAGTGAGCGAACTATCGTCGGAGAAGTTGTAGAGCCGCAGATAAGTATCGTCGGTGGCGCGCTCCACGCCGAAGCCCCAGCGCCAGGTATCATTGATCGCGAAACGGCCCAGCGAGTCGACATGACCGCGAAATGCGTCGCTCTGCGTCTCGCCGTTTCCCTTTTCACGGTCCGCAAAGGTGCCGCTGCCGCTCAACTCGAGGCGTCCTTTGGGGAAGAGCTCGCGGTACTCGCCGGCGAGAACGACGCTTTGCTTGGTTGTGAAGATCGGCTCGAAGGTCACATCCCTGTCCGGCGCGATGTTCCAGTAATAGGGGGTCTCGAGCGTCACTCCCAAGGTCGAGGAGGACCCGAAAGTCGGCGCGAGGAAGCCCGATTGGCGATCGACCGTCGGATCGGGATGCTTGAAGTATGGCGTGTAGGCGACGGGAACGCCGTAGAACTCTAGGCGCGCGTCGCGATAGGTCAGCGAACGCTCCTCCTGGTCGTGGACCACCTCGTCGGCCTTGATCTGCCAGAGGGGCGGCTTGCTCGGGTCCTCCCGGCAGAGCTCGCAGGGGCTGAAGACGGCCTTGCGGAACACGGTTACGCGCCCCTCCCGGCGGGTGCCGCTGGCGGCGGCGATGCGCGTCTGGTCGGTCATCAGAACGCCGATGTCGCGGATGAAGCCTTCGCGCAGATCGTCCGAGAGCTCGACATATTCGGCGAAATAGACGGTGCCGTCCAATTCGAGGAGGCGGACGTTGCCCGTGGCGGTGACAACGCCATTGCGCCGATTGTAGTTGACGGCGTCGGCCAACAGGGTGCGGCCGCCCTGACTGATCTCGACATTGCCGCGGGCGCTCACGATGCCAAGCGCTTCGTCGTAGGTTAACTCGTCGGCGCTGAAGAGGATCGGCAATTCCCGCAACTCTTGAGGAATGGCAGGCTCGTCCTCCTGAGCCTGCAGGCTCGACGCACCCAGCAGGCCGGCCAGGCTCGGGACCCCGAACAAAAACAGGAGAACCAGAAACCGGCGGAATGTGCCCTTGAATCGCAAATGTCGCTCGGTCACGCCGTGCATTCTGCCCCCTAGCGACCGAAAGCAGGAGGATCACAGGCAGGATAGGGAACCGCCAGGGCTTTGTTTGCCGGCTCCGGCATGGCGTATGTGCGCTCAATCCTCGGCAGATCGAGCTTTCGGTCGATTGGGGACTTGGAGCCCTGACGGATGTCAGCGGCGCACGGCGATAAAGCTGTCGACAGACGCGGCGTGATCGGCGATGTAGTCTCTCTGGTTACCGCCTGGCTGGCTGGCCACCTTTGGCAGGGATCGTCAGGAGCCTCCGCGGGGCGTCGCGCCGCGAGTGGGGATATTCCAGTGGCTTTGACCGGGCCGAAAGGCGGATCGGGGTCGACGGAAGCAGGCCGGGGCGGGCAAACATCGGGAGAGTTGGGCGGCATGTCTCTCGCTCGTGTGGTCCTGAATCAGTGATAGCCGCATTTTGGGAGATTGGTCTAGTCCTTTTATTATTTGAACTTAGAGGCGAATCTTTCGATGAACCCTGAACTAATCGCGGGGCCCGAAGCTGCCATTGGGGCTGCCGCCGGCGGCCGGCGCGGTGCCTTTGAGCCTGGGTCGGCCCTGGATCGGTCGGGGGCGCCGCAACACCCAGCCAAACCCGGTGAATCGAATTGGGAGGTTTTATGAAGATCACATTTTCCGCCTTGCGGCTGCCGAATCGTGGGGCTTTGGCCGTCCTTGTAGCCGCGGATCGCAAGCTTCTGAGCAGCGGCAAGGTCCTGAACAAGGCCACCGGCGGTGCGCTGGCGCGGGCCATGAAAGCCAACGACTTTCAAGGCAAGAAAGCCGAACGCCTGGACCTGTTGGCGCCGTCGGGGCTGGACAACAGCCGCCTGCTTCTCATCGGTATCGGTGAGCCGAAGAAGCTGAAAGGCCGGGATTTGCAGGCCATCGGCAGCGCCATCGTCAGCCATATGAACAGCGTCGGCGAGACCCAGGCGACAGTGGCGGTCGATTCGCTTGGCCGCAACAAGGCGGCCGCGGCCGCCTCGGCCGGCCATCTGGCCTATGGCGCACGTCTGCAGTCCTACCGCTTCGACCGCTATAAGACGAAAAAGCGGCCCGACCACAAGAAACCCTTGGAAAAGCTGGGCGTATTGGCCGAGGACGCGGCCGAGGCGCGGCGCGTCTTCGCGCCCTTGGACAAGGTGGCGGCGGGGGTTCATTTCACCCGCGACCTGGTTTCCGAACCGGCCAACGTGATCTTTCCGAAAAGCCTGGTACAGCGGGCCAAGACGCTCAAAGGGCTCGGCGTAAAGGTGCGCGCCCTGGGCGTCGCGGAGATGAAGAAGCTCGGCATGGGCGCCCTGCTCGGCGTCGGCCAGGGCTCTTCCAACGAGTCCCAACTCCTGGTCCTGGAGTGGAACGGCACCACCGGGGGCCGCGGCCAGGCCCGGCGGCCCATCGCCTTTGTCGGCAAGGGCGTCACCTTCGATACCGGCGGCATCTCGATCAAGCCGGCGGCCGGCATGGAGGACATGAAGTGGGACATGGGCGGCGCCGGGGTGGTGATCGGCCTGTTCCAGGCCCTGGCGGGGCGCAAGGCCAAGGTCCATGCCGTCGGCGTGTGCGGGCTGGTCGAGAACATGCCCTCGGGCAGGGCCCAGCGGCCCGGCGATATCGTCACCTCCATGTCTGGGCAGACCATCGAGGTGCTCAATACCGACGCCGAAGGGCGCTTGGTGCTGGCCGATGCCCTCTGGTACGTCCAGGAGAAATACCGGCCCAAAGTCATTGTGGATTTGGCCACCCTAACCGGCGCCGTCATCGTTGCGCTGGGTCATGAGCATGCGGGCCTGTTCAGCAACAACGACGAGTTGGCCGCGGGCCTGACGGACGCCGGAAAGACGGTCGGCGAGCCGGTCTGGCGGCTGCCGCTCGGCGAGGGCTACGACAAGGCCATCAATTCGGACGCAGCCGACATGAAGAACATCGGCAATCGCGCCGGCGGATCCATCACGGCGGCGCAATTTCTTCAACGCTTCATCAAGAAGGACACGCCCTGGGCCCACCTCGACATTGCGGGGGGTGACCTGGTCGAGCAAGGCAAAACCCACGGTGCCCAAGGGCGGCACCGGGTTCGGTGTGCGCCTGTTGGACCGCCTGGTCAAAGATCAGTACGAGTCTTGAACGCCATGACCGACGTGCGGTTCTATCATTTGACACGGTCCCGGATGGAGGCGGTTCTGCCGGTCATGCTTGAGAAGACTCTCGAGCGTGACCAGCGCGCGGTTGTGATGGCCGGCTCGGAGGAACGGGTCGAGGCGATCAACGGCCATCTCTGGACCTGGAAGGACCGTGGCTTTCTTCCGCACGGCTCGGCAAAGGACGGCTTTGCCGAAGACCAGCCGGTCTGGTTGACCACCGGCGACGAGAACCCGAACGCTGCGCAGGTCCTGTTCCTGACCGATGGCGCGACCAGCGAACGCGTCGCCGAGTTCGAGATCTGCGCTGTCCTGTTCGACGGATCCGATGAAGCAACCGTCACCTCGGCGCGCGATCTGTGGCGCTCATACAAGGACGCGGGCCACGAGGTCACCTATTGGCAGCAAGGCGAGAGCGGCGGCTGGGACAAGCAGGCCTGACCATTCCCCGGCGACGACAAGCCTTCTACAGGGCGCCTAGAGTGGTTTTGGACCAGATTGAAGCAACGCTGTTGCCGCTGGGCTGAGTCCGGCCGCTAGGCGCGGGCCGAAGCGCGATGCCCCATGGATTCCGGGCGCATCGGGCGAGGTTCGCAACGACGCGGCGGGCCGGCCCCCAGTTACCCATGGAGCAACCCTTGCGGGACGGACGCTTTTGGCCGGACGCCGCGTCGCTCGTCCCGAAAATCCACTGGGAATATGGCCCGGCATGTCCTTCGTCCCAAGGATTAATCTCTGGCCTAGCATCCGGCCAAAATCGCTCCGTCAGCGTGGTTCAATCTGGTCCAAAACCGCTCTGGCGTGTGTTACAATCGGCCCAAGGGTTGGGGGGACATCCAATGCAGCAACCGCAGAAACGGCTCACTCCGGGCCCATGGCCGCGTTGGGGGCGCCGCGCCGTGGCCGGCGTGGCGATGGTCGTCGGGCTTGTCGCGGCCATGGTGCTGGCGCCGCCGCCGGCGCTGGCCCAATCGGGCGGCCTGACGATCGAACTCAACAAGGCCGAGGACTTCGACGGCGGCTGCATGGCCTCATTCGTATTTCAGAACAATCTGGGCGAGACGCTCGACCGCTTCAATCTCGACCTGTTCCTGTTCGACCCAGAGGGCGTAATCGTCCGGCGCGTGACCATCGATATGGCGCCCCTGCTCGACGGGAAAACGCGGGTCGCCCAGTTTCACCTTCACGCCGGCGCGTGCGCCGAGCTGAGCCGGATACTGGTCAACGACATTCCCCAATGCCGGGCCGAGACCGGCGAGCCCGTCGATTGCCTCGCCGGACTGGCGGTTTCCAGCCGCAGCGCGATCTCGCTGACGAAGTAAGCTATCAGGACCCTTCGAGCGCTTCCTGAGCGCTCAGCCAGCGGGTCTCCGCTTCCGACAAGGCGCGGCGCAGCGTGCCGTAGCGCATCTGCAGGTCCTCCAGGCGCTTATGGTCGTCATTGTAAGCCACCGGGTCGGCGAGATGCGCTTCCAGTTCGCGGCACTCCTTGGTGAGTTCCTCGACCCGGGCTTCCGCATCACGCGCGGCGCGCCTGAGGGACGCCCGGGCATCGCGCGCCTCAGCCGCCGCCCGCCGCCGATCCTTGGGCTTGAGGCCGTTGCGCCCACCGTTCCGCCCACCGCCGGGGCGGCGCCGCGCCGCCGCGCGCTCCGCGCGGCGCTGCTCGAGCAGCAGGCGGCGGTAGTCGTCGAGGTCGCCGTCGAACGGCGTGATCGTGCCCTCGGCGACCAACCACAGGCGATCGGCGATGAGCTCGATCAAATGGGAATCGTGGCTCACCAGGACCACCGCGCCGGGAAAGTCGTTGATCGCCTGGATCAGGGCTTGGCGGGTGTCGACGTCCAGATGATTGGTCGGCTCGTCCAGCAGCAGCAGGTGCGGGCTGGTGCAGCTGTTGAGCGCGAACACCAGGCGCGCCTTTTCGCCGCCGGACAGGCGCCCGACCTCGATCAGCGCCCGGTCGCCGGTCAGCCCGAAGCGGCCGAGGTGCGCCCGCTGTTCGGATTCGCGGACCTTGGGCAACAGGTTCGCGACCAGGCTCAACGCAGTGCTGAGGGGGTCCAGCTGTTCGGCCTGATCCTGGGCGAAATAGCCGACCCGCAGCTTGCCGGAACGCACGATTCCCCCGTCCTGTGGCGCGAGGGCGCCCGACAAAAGACGCAAGAAGGTCGTCTTGCCGTTTCCGTTCGCCCCAAGCAGCGCCACCCGTTCGTCCGGATCGAGGCGCAGGTCGAGGTTGCGCAGAACCGGTGATGCGGTCTGGTATCCTGCCGCCACGCCCTCCAGCGTCATGAGGGGCGGCGCCAGTGCGCCGGGCTCGGGGAAGGCGAGATTGATGGTGCGCTGTTCGATCACCGTCGCGATCGGCTCCCATGCGGGCGAGCGCCTTCAGGCGCGACTGGGCCTGGCGCGCCTTGCTCGCCTTGTAGCGGAACCGGTCGACGAAGGCCTGGATGTGGCGGCGCTGGGCCATCTGGCGCTTTTGCAGGGCCGCCTGGCGCTCCAGGCGTTCGCGCCGGGTGCGCTCGAAGCGGTCGTAGTTGCCGCTATAGCCGACCAGCTTGAGGTCTTCGAGGTGCACGATCCGTTTGGCGACCCGGTTCAGCAGGTTGCGGTCGTGCGAGACCAGCAGCAAGGTGCCGGGATAGGACCTGAGGTAGCCTTCCAGCCAGAGCGTCGCCTCCAGGTCGAGATGGTTGGTCGGCTCGTCCAGCAGCAGCAGTTCGGGCTGGGAAAACAGCAGCGCCGCCAAGGCGACCCGCATCCGCCAGCCGCCCGAAAGCTCTCGGCAGCCACCTTGCTGCGCGATCTCGTCGAACCCGAGGCCGGCGAGGACACGGGCCGCCCGGGCCGGCGCGCTGGCGGAGCCGATGTCGGCCAGTCGCTCGTGGATTTCGGCGATCCGCGCGGGCTCGTGCGCCGTTTCAGCCTCTTCGAGCAAGGCCGTGCGCTCCGGATCGGCGGCGAGAACCGTGTCGAGCAGGCTCTCTGGTCCGGACGGTGCGTCTTGCGCGACCAGGCCGAGCCGCACGTTGCGCTGCAGGGATAGGCTGCCTTCGTCGGGCTGCAGGCTGCCGGCGATCAGCTTGAGCAGAGTCGTCTTGCCGCTGCCGTTGGGGCCGACCAGCCCGGTACGCTCGCCCTTGTCGACGGCGAGCGTGGCGCGCTCGAACAAGGCGCGGCCGGCGACCCGGTAGGTCATCTCGTTTACATGCAGCATGGCGGGCCGGGTGATAGCACGCTCCTGCCCGCGGGCGGAAGCCCGCAAACTGATTACAAGGGGGCGGAAGCCCGCAAGAGATTGCCGCTTGCCGCCAAAGCGTTTATAAGGCCGCGGCCTCGAATCACCGGGGCCGTGAAAGAGGGGGCATCAGATATGGCCGTCGAGCAAACCTTGTCGATCATCAAGCCGGACGCGACCCGCCGCGACCTGACCGGGGCCATCAATGCGCGCCTGGAAGCGGCGGGCCTGCGCATCGTGGCGCAGAAGCGGATCCGGTTGAGCCGCGAGCAGGCCGAGGCGTTTTACGACGTCCACAAGGAACGGCCGTTTTACGACTCCCTGTGCGACTTCATGACCTCGGGCCCGGTGGTGGTGCAGGTTCTCGAGGCGGAGAACGCGGTGGCCCTCAACCGCAAGGTGATGGGCGCGACCAACCCGGCCGACGCCGACGCGGATACCATCCGCGCCGATTTCGCGGAATCCCTGGAGGCCAACTCGGCCCACGGCTCGGACTCGCCGGACAATGCCGGGCGCGAGGTGGCGTTCTTTTTCACCGATGAGGAAATCGTCGGCTAGAACATTCCCGCTTCGCTGAGACTCGGCGCCGGTCGGTTCCGATCAACACAGAACCGCTTTAACGAGCCGGCGTCCCGGTCGCGCTACGTCAGAAAAAGCGCCATCAAGGCCATCAAGACCACCACGGCGGCCGTGGAAACCGTGAGGAGGCGCACGAAGTTGTCGTAGGTCGCCTTGCGCTCCTCTAGCACGCGATCGTCGTTCATTAGCCTCTCCCCTGATCCGGCTTTGCCGGCCCGCGGTGATCCCCGCGTTGATCCCCGCGTTGATCCCTGCGTTGATCCCTGCGGTCATCGGCGGCGCCCGATGCTTGCCATTCTACTTACCGGGCCTCGCGGCCGCTCGCAAGTGCGTGTCGATCGAGAGTGCGGCCGCCTAGGCGGGGGGCTGCATGAGCGAGGCGTCGCCGTCCTGGTTCGCGGGGAGCTCCACCCGTTCGTCGACGACCTCGGCGCCGCCCTCGGCAACCAGGCGAAGGCAAGCGGGATAGAGACGGTGTTCGACGGCGAGCACACGCGCCGCCAGGGTCTCCGGCGTGTCCCCCGCCAGAACCGGCACGGCGGCCTGGCCGATGATCGGGCCGTTGTCCACCTCCTCGCGAACGAAGTGCACCGTGCAGCCGTGCAGCTTCCCGCCGGCGGCGAGCACCCGCGCATGGCTGTCGAGCCCGGGAAAGGCCGGCAGCAGCGAGGGGTGAATGTTGATCAGGCGGTCGCGCCAGTGGGCCACGAAATCGCCCGTCAGCACCCGCATGAAGCCGGCCAGGCAGACCAGCTCGATCCCGGCCGCCTCGAGGGCGCCGGTTAGCGACGCATCGAAGGCGGCGCGGGCGGCGCTCCGGTCCGGGTCCGCGTAGGCCCCTTGATCGACGACCTGGCTGGCGATCCCGGCCTCTGTCGCATGGTCGAGCCCCTTGGCTTCCGGCCGGTTCGAGAGGACCAGGGCGATCTCGGCGGGATGGTCCGGCGCCCGCGTGGCGGCGATCAACGCCTGAAGGTTGCTGCCGCGCCCGGAGATCAGGACACCGGTCCTTACCCGGGCCACGCCGCCTCCAGTTCGCCGAGGTCGAGCGGTCCAGCCTCCCGGTCGCGTGCGACGATGCGGCCGATCCGGTGGACGCGCTCGCCCGCCTCGCCGAGCCCTGCTGCGATCCGGTCCGCCTCATCGGGATCGACGATCACGGCCATGCCGATGCCGCAGTTGAAGGTGCGCAGCATCTCGCCCGTCGTTACGCCGCCCGCCGCGGACAGCCAGGTGAACACCGGCGGCACGGGCCAGGAGTCGCCCGCGAGCCGGGCCGCCAGGCCGTCCGGGATGACCCGCGGCAGGTTTTCCACCAAGCCGCCGCCGGTGATGTGGGCGAGCGCCCGGACCCCGCCCGCCGCGATCGCGGCCAGGCAGGGCTTCACATAGATCCGCGTCGGCGCCAGGAGGATTTCGTCCAGGCGGCGGGTATCGTCGAACGGGGCCGGGCCGGCCGGATCGCAGCCCTCGGCCTCGACGATGCGGCGCACCAGGGAGAAGCCATTGGCATGCAGGCCGTCGGATTCGAGGCCGAGGATCACGTCTCCCTGGGCCACGGCCTCGCCCGTCAGCACGTCGTCGCGCTCGACCGCGCCGACGGCGAAACCGGCCAAATCATAATCCCCGGCCGCATAAAGACCGGGCATTTCCGCCGTTTCGCCGCCGATCAAAGCGCACCCGGCGAGTTCGCAGCCCTTCGCAATCCCGCGCACGATGTCCTCGGCCTGAGCCCCGTCCAGCTTGCCCGTGGCGAAATAGTCGAGAAAGAACAGAGGTTCCGCACCCTGCACCACGAGGTCGTTCACGCACATGGCGACCAGGTCGATGCCGACGCTGCCGTGACGGCCGGCGGCAATCGCCACCTTCAGCTTGGTGCCGACCCCGTCCGTGGCGGCGACCAGCAACGGATCCCGGTAGCCTGCCGCCTTGAGGTCGAAGAGGCCGCCGAATCCGCCCAGCGCGGCCTCGGCGCCCGGCCGCGCCGTCGCCTTGGCCAAGGGCTTGATGGCCTCGACCAGGGCGTTGCCGGCATCGATGTCGACCCCGGCGTCTTTATAGCTGATGCGATTGGGGCGGCGGCTGACTATGGCGTCCTCCGGTAACTTGGAGTAGAAAGGCGGCGCTTGGACCCCATGGTGCCGATCGCTTGCGTCGTCCTCACGGGCACCGCTGAATCGCCACCATCACAGGTGCCGCGAACATACTGAAATCAGGCTGCTTTGCAATGCGCATTCACCCTCAAGTCCGATCGCTCACCATGGGATTTTGCCTCTTGGCCACCGGCCTTGGCGGCCTTGCCGGCACTGCCGGATGGGGCCAGGCGGCGAAAGCCGACGTCGAAGTCTACAAGGTGAGCGGGATCCAGGTCGACGCCACGGCGGATACCGCGACATCGGCCCGCGAGGCCGCTTTGGCCGAGGGCCACCGCGAGGCCTACCAGCGCCTGATGGCGCGCCTGGTGCTCGAGGAAGACAGGGCCTACGTGCCGAATCTGGGCCAGCGCGACATCGCACAGCTGATCCAGGACTTTTCGGTGGTCAACGAGAAGACCTCGGCGGTCCGCTATCTGGCGGAGCTCACCTTCCGCTTCAAACCCGACGCGGTGCGCGACCTGTTCCGCTCCTCGCGCCTGCGCTTCACCGAGACCCGCAGCAAGCCGCTGCTGGTGCTGCCGATCTTCCTGAACGAGGCCGGCGAGGTGCTGTTGTGGGAGGAGTCGAATCTCTGGGCCTTCGCCTGGGCCGAGCGCGATTTGACCGAGGAGCTGGTTCCGCTCCTGATTCCCTTGGGCGACCTGGGCGATGTGGCGGCGATCGACGTTCAGCGGGCGGTGGCCGGCGATAGCGGCGCTTTAAGCGACATCGCGCTGCGCTATGGCGCCGAAGGCGTGCTCGTGGCCCAGGCCGGGCTGGTGGGCGATCCGGTGGACGGCGGCGCCCGATTGGACGTGGTCGCCGACCGCT
>PVMK01125257.1_pt1 | contig 44785 bp, 43 predicted proteins | sample 1853481 | NCBI WGS metagenome assembly PVMK01 (sample SAMN08533507, study PRJNA380276) | Marine sediment metagenome, whole genome shotgun sequencing project.
AAAAATCCTGGACATGGGAATAGCCGAAGCCGATGAACAGTAGGAGCGAAACGATCAGCACAACCACCATCACCGATCGCAGGCGTGCGGCAGTTCTCAAGCCCAGGAGATTTGCGGCGTAGCAGAGCGTCATCACGCCCGCAGATATGAGGCCCAGGTTCATGCCGGGCGCCAGGGCATCCGCGTAACTCGCAAAACCGATGGCATAGGTTGCCAGTACCAGTTGTCCCGCGACCAGCAGCCCAAGATAGAGGAACGCGGTTTTGTGGCCGAGCAAATCGCGAACATAAGTGTAGGTGCCACCGGTAGAGGGAATGGCGGCGCCCAGTGCGGCGATGCTTAGAGAAGGAAGAAACACAATTCCGAGCGCCAGCAAGAATGCCCACGGCGTGCCGTAGCCGGTGATACCGATGCCGATGCCGGTCAGGACGACTACCCCCGCGCCGACAATTTGTCCCAGGGATATACTGAGCAGGTCCCAGAAGCCAAGCAGCTTTTTTGAATCTTGCGTTGTGTCAATTGGCATATTTCTGATGACTCTGTCTGAGCGGTGCAGCAGCCTGATAGTATCGCACCCTGATATATTGCCCGCTGGGCGTAGTAATTTCGCCCGCTGGGCAGGCTCCTCCCATTCTAAATAGTTATGTAGGAGCCCGCCCAGCGGGCGAAATTACTACGCCCAGCGGGCGATTGCGCTACGCCAGCGGGCGATGCCCCAATGGGACAGCAACGACCCGGAGTTTATTAACCACATGAGCGAAAACGATAGTCTTGGTCTCGAAGGAGTTTTCGTCGAAAAGGACCTGCCGTTGTTAATCAGGCGCCAGGGTATGGCTGACTGGTGCGACGGAGTTGTGCGAATTCTCGATCGTCGTGCGTTACCGCACGAGGAGCGATACGTCGACTGCGAATCTGTTGATCAGGTCGCGGTCTGTATTGAAGACATGGTCATTCAGGGCGCATTTTCGTTGTCCATTGCTGCAGGATATGGTCTTGCACTCGCCGCGAATGAACCCGGATCCGAAAGCCTTACGCGATTGCAGGCAGCCGCCGGGCGCTTGAAAAAAACCCGACCCACGGGCCTGGCGCTGCACCGGATGCTGGCTGCCTGCATGGTTGCAGCAGAAGAAGCGCTTGCTGCGGGCGAGTCGCCGACCCAGGCGATATTGGCAACGGTTGACCGGGGCGCCGTGGCGCTTGCCCGCCAGGGTTATGAAACCGGACGCATTGCATGCGAACTCCTGCCGGACAACGCAACAATCCTGACGCATTGTTTTCCGGATCGTTCGTACGCCTACATGCTGGTCGAGGCAAAGCGGACGGGCAAAACTCTGCGAGTCATCGCTAGTGAGACGCGGCCCTATTTGCAGGGAGCCCGTCTGACTTCGTTTTGCGCGCAACAGGTTGGTGTTGAGGTGAACGTGATTACGGACGGCATGGGTGGTTTCCTGATGCGCCGCGGCGAGATTGATGCTTTCGTTACAGCGGCAGATCGGGTCTGTATGGACGGTACCGTCTGCAACAAAGTTGGGACGTATCAATACGCGTTGGCCGCGCAGGCAAACGGACTGCCGTATTACGTGCTGCGCCAAAGCGGCCCCGACGTCGAAAGTGCGGATGAGGCCGGCGTAGAGGTAGAATTCCGTGATGGTGAGGAAGTCGTCAACATCGGTGGAACACGCATTGCGCCTTCCGGTGTCGAAGGGCTTTATCCGGCGTTCGATATCACGCCAGCCAGTCTCGTTACGAAAATAATTACCGATCGTGGTGCGTTCCTTGCGCCTGAAATTGCTTCTTACGTCGACGCGCCACCTTTTGTTACTGATGCAGTCGTTTAACTCAAAGGTATTCTGAATGTCACCCTGGAATTTTCTTAACAAAGATCTGCCGGACGCCAATCTACCGGAGCGAGCACAGTTTCGCGCAACACGATGCCTGCCCGGGGAGATTGCGCCATATGTGCTGTTGCCCGGCGATCCGGCGCGTGCCGCGAGGATTGCAGAAGAGTGGTTTGACGATGGTCGCCTGGTCATGGCGAATCGGGAATTTCACTCTTATACGGGAACATTCAAGGGGCTCCCGGTTTCGGTGATCTCCACTGGTCTAGGTAGCCCGGGCGCTGCAATGGTTGTGCAGGACCTGAAGCCGCTTGGCGTCAAAGCGGCCATCAGGGTCGGAACAGCCGGATCCGTTTCTGCCGATGTCGTGCCGGGTGACCTCGTCATCGGTACAAGTGCAGTGCGCGACGAGGGGACCAGCCATAAGTTTGTTCCGGCAATTTACCCGGCAACGGCGCATTTTGGATTGACCGCCGAACTTAGCCGCGCAGCAAAAGCAGGCGACGTCAAAGCGCACCTTGGAATTGTGCACACCTCTGATGTATTCAAGGGCCCGGCGCTTGCTGCAGAGGTCGAACGCTATGCAGAAGCAAAGGTTCTCGCCTTTGAAATGGAGGCGGCTACGGTGTTAACACTGGGTACGTTGTTGTCTGTTCCGACGGCCTGTATTTTCAGTATCGATGGATGGGTCACGAATGTTGCCCAAGGCAACACCGTTCCGGATGCAAGTGCGCGTGATCGCGGTATCGTTAACGCGATTAACCTGGCATTGAACGCGCTGGTCAGTTTTTCCGCAGAGGAGTAGAGCGTGCTTTACGAGAAACAGCGTGCCGAAGTTGCAGAGACGGCACTCGGCCTTTTGACTACCGGCCTTATCGTCAATACGTCCGGCAATGTGAGTATCCGTGTTGGCGAACATGTTGTTATTACACCAAGCGGTCGGGATTATAAGTCGCTCACGCCACGCGATATCGCCGTCGTCGATTTAAAAGGTAACGTCGTAGAAGGCGAGATGCTGCCGTCGTCTGAAACGCCGCTGCACATGTCAGTTTATGAATCGAATGCGGAGGTTGGTGCGATCGTCCACGCGCACTCGATCTATGCAACGGCTATTTCAACGGTTCTCGATTTGTTGCCGACCATTCACTACCAGATGGTGGACCTTGGTGGTGCGGTACCGGTTGCACCGTACCGAACCTTCGGCACAGACGAGTTGGCTGAAGTTACCTCGCAGGCGTTGCTGGGTCGCTCGGCAGTCATCATGAAAAATCATGGGTCGCTGACAACGGCGGAAACAGTCGACAAGGCACTTGGTCGCTGCGTGACACTTGAGTGGTGTTCGAAGGTGTACCTGAAAGCGCTGTCCGCAGGGTCGCCGAATATCTTGTCAGCCGATGAGATGGTATTGGCACAGAAGCAAATGGACAGCTTTGACGCGAAACGGCAAGCATTCAAAGCCGTAAAGAATCAGAATTGATCCTCGTCTATCGCCCGCTGGGCGAATTTACGACGCCCAGCGGGCGATTCCAGAGCATTGCGTCAAGGTTCAACACTTTGCTAACAGCAAAACTGAACCAGCACCTGACACCTACAAAAATGCATATTTGAGACCAAAGATCAACGCGATCATATAGGCCGCAATGCTGCAGTCGCGCGCTCTGCCGCTGACAATCTTTATCAGTACGTAGCTGATGAATCCCAGCCCGATACCTTCAGCAATCGAGAACGACAACGGCATGGCAATCGCCGCAACAACTGCCGGCGCACTCTCGGTAATATCATTCCAGTCAAGGTCGGCGAGGCTGCGCGCCATCAGGCATGCAACAAACAGCAACGCAGAGGCTGTCGCATAGGCCGGTACGCTTTGTGCCAGTGGCGCAAAAAACAGGCAGACAAGAAACAGCAGGCCACAAACAACTGCAGTAAGTCCGGTGCGTCCACCTGCCTCGACGCCAGCCGCACTTTCAATGTAACTCGTAGTCGATGATGTGCCAGCCAATGCACCCACTACGGTGGCGCTGGAATCCGAGAGGAGTGCACGACGCAACCGCGGCAGCTTGCCATCGTCACCGAGCAGGTTGGCGCGCGTTGCGACGCCGACCAGCGTGCCCGCCGTATCGAATATATCCACAATTAACATCGACAGGATCGGCGTCACCATGGATAGCTGCAAGGCACCGACAATATCGAGTTGCAGAAATACCGGCGCCGGTGACGGTGGCATCGCGACTATGCCTTTGAACTCGGCGACACCGAAAGTCCAGCCCAGCACGGTCGCGAACAAGATGCCGATGATAACTGCACCGGTAGTCTTCCTTGCTGACAACGCTGCAATCGTGACGAAACCCAGAATGCAGGCAATCGGCTCGAAACTGGAGAGATCACCGATTCCAACAAGCGTTGCCGGATGATCGACGACGATACCCGCGTTTTTCAGCGCAATGAAGCCCAGGAACAAACCGATGCCGGCAGCCATGCCCAGTTTCAGATTGCGTGGTATCGCATTAACCAGCCATTCACGAACCGGTAAAACGCTTAGAGCGATAAAAATAACGCCGGAAACAAACACCGCGCCAAGTGCGGTTTGCCATGCATGGCCCATCCCCAAGACAACGCCGAATGTAAAAAACGCGTTTTGTCCCATGCCTGGTGCCTGTGCGATCGGGTAATTCGCGTGCAAACCCATCACAATCGAACCGAATGCAGCGGCGATACAGGTGGCAACAAATACGGCGCCGAAATCCATGCCGGCCTGGGACAATATCGAGGGATTTACGATGGTGATGTAGGCCATCGCAAGAAAAGTCGTCAGGCCACCCAAAGACTCAACGCGCACAGTTGAGCCATGTTTCTTCAGTTCGAAAAATGTTTCCAGTGACTTCATGGGAGACTACTCAAGCAGTTTCTCCGTTCATTCGGCATTCTTGTTTGTTTTCGCTTCAGGCAGCTGGTTCTCGTAACGTGGCCAGTCAGCGAGCAAGGCCTGCACCACAGTATTACCGACCAGAAATGCTGATTCCAGTGCCGGACGCCCCCCGTCCGGGTACGGCAGCGTCTTGCTCCAGACCGCGGTTTTTCCGGGTGGCGGCATCGTCAGGTTGCTGGCAGTACGCAATACGAGTACGCGATCGATATCGACGATCCCTGTGCGCGCCAGCCTGTGTAACGCCGTCATCGTGCCGCTGTCCTCCATATTGGAAGTCATGAAGTTCGCTTCTTCACCCGCGTACAGGCGCATCCAGTCATTGGCCCATTGATTGAAATGCCGTCCGTGCCAGTAAGTGCTGGAACTCAGCGTGTCACCTACCGTAACGAAAGGCGCTTTTTGCGCTAACGGGTAGCCGTGAAAAAGCTCGCGATATTCCGCAATGCCCGAAGAGTCCCCGAGGTCGAGGTCACGGGTTATAGAGTAAGCCCAGTCCACTAATTGCGTGTTCAGGCTGAATGAAATGGTATCCAGCGTCCAGCCAGTGGAAATACCGTCGAGACTTTCGGTTGGCGCGGTCGATCCCAGCGGGAATAGTCCGTACGGCCAGTCTTCCGGAATCTCACGAGCGTCAATTTCATACAACAAATCGCCATCTACAATGTGCCTGGCCCACGCGGCCGAACCCAGCGACATATCCGCAGGATCACCGCCTGCGACGCCGGCAATCAGCCAGTATGCTTTTGACAGATCAAATCGCGGGTCGGCGCCGAGCGCCATGATGGTAGCTGTGGCATTCGCAATACCACCGCCCAGAAGCACGGCCATGACGCCCTCATCATTGAGGTAAAGCTCACTTTCGCCGAGCGGGAAAGGCAGGGCTCTTTCGAGCGGTAAACGCTCCACCCAAAACTGTAGTTCTCCCGGTGCATCGCCGCTGGCTTCGCCAATTTCATACATTGCGGCTATAACCACCCTGATCGGCTCTCGCGTCTCATCGGCAACAGCCGGCGGCATCAATATTGATCCGGCGACTGCCAGGACTATCGCGCAGTGCATGATTTGACGGCGCATAGCTATTATTCCCCTTTCGTTCTTATTCCGCGCATCCGCTTCATCTTAGCGCAACTGTCGGCAAGCCCGCATCTGTGCCTTTCATATGCTGCGGATTATTTCGGGAGCTTGCGACTCCGGTGTGCCAAAAAGATCAGGCAGGAGGAAACTATTCTAATTACAATACTTGCTTTCGCCGTGCGACAAGAGAACACAATGCAAGTGATGCATCGATCAAAATCCCGAAGCCTGTTAATTGCCGTTTCGTTGCTTGTTTTGTGCGCCTGCAACGCGCAGCAAAATACCGATTACGAATATCAGTCCATCGATACGACAGTCTTATCGCGCGGCGTCGCGGTTCCGGTAACCTACGTACATCCACTCGTGGCAGAGGGAGATTCATTTCCTCTCGTCGTCATGCTGCATGGTCACGGCGGCACAAGAAACGAGGCAGGTGGATACACTCGCGTTGCAGAGGGATTGGCAGCAAAAGGCATCGCTTCGATCAGGATGGACTTTCCAGGCTGCGGCGACAGCACGGAGTCGTTCGCGAATAATAACCTTAGCAACATGCTGCTGGATATTCAGGCGTCGCGTGAGTATGCCCTCGATATGCCACAAGTCGACAAACAAAGGATCGGTTTGCTTGGTTACAGTATGGGCGGCCGTCTGGCTTTGCTGCATGCATCGTCTGAGGGGACCTACAAGGCAGTCGCCACCTGGACCCCGGAGGCTCGGGACGGAGCGGACAATATGATCAGTTTTGTCGGTGGTCCGGAGGCCTGGAATGCCTTGAAGACGAGCGCTGCCAGAGAGGGGTTTGCTCTTTTCACGACACGCTGGGGACAGGAGCAGCAACTCGGGCTGAAGTTTTTCACGGACATGGAAGAAAGTCACCCGCTTGATGGGGTGGAAAATATCAAGGTGCCGTTACTCGTTCTGTACGGTGACCTTGACGACGTTGTACGCCCACGCGTCTCCGAGTCCGTTATTGCAGCCGCAATTAACAGCCCGGAAGTTGTGCGCCACATCGTTAAGGGCGCAGACCACGGACTGGGATTGTATAGCGATGACTTCTCGTTATCTGAGGATGCTGTGCAGACTACGGTCGAGTTCCTGAGTCAACGACTCTGACCAGGTTCCTTAAAGTCGGTATTTTCAGCCGGCGATTAATATCCTAACCAGCTTCTTTTCGAACGCCGCCAGATCCTTCCACGCGATGGCACAGTGCACGATGCGACCGTCGACTTCATCGACGACGGTGTAACCGTCGTCTGTAACACGCAACGATATATCCTGCATTTCAACAAGATCCTGTTCGGCGGCCAGGTAGACGGCTACCGCGTCAAAAAGAGTGGTGCTGATGCTGCTGGGATCAGTGTCCGGATCGATATACGGTGCGTGTGGCAACCATGTCTTGTAGTTTTCCATCAACGCAACCAGCCCGGGGTCGTTACTCTCGTAAAGTTGTTTAAAATTGTCGCCCTGCAGGCGCACCAGACCACAGGTGTCCAATGGCGTAATGGTGCAATCCCACGGCGCCGCGAAGACTTCCTGCAGAGATTCAGGGTCGACTCTCACATTCCACTCGGCGGCGGGTTCCGCAGCGCCGTTATAGCCGACAAATACCGATCCCTGCATGCCTACGAAACGTGCATTGCTGGCGATTCGCGGCTCGCGCCGCAGGGCCTCGGCAATAGTGGGTACGGGCCCGATGCCGAGTACCGTCACGGGTTGCGGCGAATTCAGGATGATATCGATCATCGCCTGCACACCGTCCTCGTGGACAACACCGGGATAATCATCCAGTTGGTAGTCGCCAAGCCAGCCGCTTTGCCGGCCTGGTTCATCTTTGGGGTCGAGGCCAAGGCCGACGGGTACGTCAGTTCGCCCCGTCACTTCCAGTAGTTTCGCCAGCAAACGACATCGATAAACGGCGTTACCAAAATCGCTTACTGCGAGTTTCAGGTCGAGCTCAGGCATCCGCAGCAACATGAGCAGCGCCCAGGTATCGTCAATGTCATCACCGATATCCGTCGCCAGGATAACTGGCGTTGAGCTCGCGGCGGCGTTAGCAATGCGCGGAAAATTGCTGGCGGCCATAGTGGCGGCAGCAAAGGCCAGCGCGCCGCGTGAAAAAGTTCTTCTTGTTATAGCTGCACTCATTAATAAGTCCGAATCTGGTTGCAAAAGCTATTCGTTTTCTAACGAGACATAGCAGTCCGGCGTAAATCGTGGCAGGCAGACACACTGGAACAGCAGATCTACTTCGCCATTATTATGGATGCGCTGCGATGTTTCCGCCGGTATGGTGACAACATCGCCCGGTACAACCGCATGTGCCGGCATCCCGCCGACCTCCATCTGCCCTTCGCCGGCAAGGATGATGTACCACTCATTGACGCTGAGTTTGTGCAACTCCGTAGTTACTCCGGGTTCGACCCTCGTTTCGGCGAGCGAAAAATCCTGGATGTCCGGCGTATTCACAATTTCACGGATAAAACATCGCTCCCGCGTCCAGAACTCGTCTGCGGTCCCTGAATTGTCGCTGGAGTCGCCCATGCCGCTTTCCGTATATCCTGTCCCCGGCGACAATATACTCACCAGGTCATGTTGACCACTGATAAGGACGGATATGAAACCTGATCACGCAATGCCGCCAGTCTCTGATTTGCTGAACCTGTCCGGGCGCAGAGCGCTGGTGACCGGTGCGAGCGGTAATATTGGTCGCGGTATCGCGATGCGACTTGCTGAAGCCGGCGCCGATGTCATCGTGCATTTCCTGCGAGACGCGGATGGTGCTGCACAGACTGTGGATACTATAAAAACAGCTGGCGGAACTGCGGTGGCAGTACAGGCGGACCTCGGATCTGCTCCGGTGGTAAACGATTTTTTTGCGCAGCTCGACAGCGCTGGCGACGTTGTTGACCTGGTTGTCAACAATGCCGCAGTTCAACCTGTAACAGAGCTTGCGGATATTTCTGCGGAAGAATGGCGGAGTGTGATGTCGGCCAACCTGGATAGCGCATTTTTCGTGACTCAGGCAGCAGCGCGTCGCATGCGCGAACATGGAGTAGCCGGAGCCATCGTCAACATTGCATCCATTGAGGGAACGGATCCAGCCAGCGGGCATAGCCACTACGCGACCAGCAAGGCCGGACTCCTGATGCTGACGCGGGCCTGTGCGCTCGAATATGGCCGTGACGGCATACGCTGCAACGCAGTGTCCCCCGGCCTTATCGAGAGGCCCGGCATTGAGCAGTCCTGGCCGGATGGGGTTGCGCGCTGGCAGGAAAAGGCGCCGCTCGGGCGAATGGGCGATGCCAGTGACGTTGCTGACGCCGTCCTGTTCCTCCTGAGTCCGGCCGCCCGCTGGATATGCGGCACGGATTTACGGGTAGATGGTGGAATGTCATCGGTTTCCAGGTGGTAATATTCGGCTAGACCCACAAAATAACGAAAAGAGTCTATGGCAACCAAACACATGAATGCAGCGCCCGGCGACTTCGCCGGGACCGTACTGATGCCCGGCGATCCGCTGCGCGCCCAGTACATAGCAGATACCTACTTTGAAAAGGCCCGGCGTGTAACCGACGTGCGCAACATGTGGGGCTTCACCGGTGAATACAAAGGTATGCCCATATCGGTGATGGCGCATGGTATGGGAATTCCGTCTGTGTCGATTTACTGCACTGAACTGATAACCGAATACGACGTCAAGCGCGTAATTCGCGTTGGCAGCTGCGGCACAACCCATCCTAAAGTAAAACTTCGCGATGTGTTGATCGCATCGGGAGCGTCAACGGATTCCAGCGTCAATCGAACTCGTTTTGGCGGTTACGATCTGGCGGCGCTGGCAAGTTTTTCGCTGGTGCAAAACGCGGTGAAAGCAGCTGAAGAAAACAAAGTCAGTTATCACGTTGGTAATATTTTTTCGGCGGATCTTTTTTACACGCCGGACACCGACATGTTCGACACCATGGCCCGCTACGACGTGCTCGGTGTTGAGATGGAGGCGGCCGGCATATATCCCATCGCTGCGGAGCACCGGGTCGAGGCGCTTGCGATCTGTACCGTCAGCGACGACATCCGTACTGGTGAAGCGTTGTCGCCGGACGAGCGCCAGACGACCTTTGATGAAATGATCCTGGTTGCGCTGGAGACAGCGCGGATGAGCGAACAGTCATGACTCTGGCAGCAGTACCGTCAACAAGACAACTGCCCGACCTGGGTCGGGTGGCGCTGGTGGATGAGGTGGGCGTGAAAGAGCGTGCCGCCAGATTCCAGACCCGCAGTATCAAGAAAGAATCGAAGATCGAAGCGCTGAAGATGATCCTCAGCATGATCGACCTGACCACGCTGGAAGGTATGGATACGCCGGGGAAAGTGCAGCAGCTTTGCCAGAAGGCCATCCACTTGCACGATGCCATGCCTGGGTTGCCGCATGTAGCTGCAGTTTGCGTTTATCCAACGATGGTTGGAGTAGCAAAAAAAGCTTTGGGTACGCACGACATAAAAGTAGCGTCGGTTGCAACCGCTTTTCCAAGCGGCATGGCGCCACGCCAGATCAAGCTGGAAGAGACGCGTATCGCCGTTGAAGACGGTGCGGACGAAATTGATATGGTGATTTCGCGCGGCGCTTTTTTGCAGGGCGAGTATGCTTTTGTGTTTGACGAGATCGCAGCGATCAAAGAAGCTTGCGGCGCGGCACATTTGAAGGTCATTCTCGAAACCGGCGAATTGGGCACCCTGGACAGGGTCCGCAGGGCAAGCGTCCTTGCGATGCATGCCGGCGCCGACTTCATCAAGACGTCGACCGGAAAAATACAACCTGCAGCGACGCTGCCGGTGACGTTGGTCATGCTGCAGGCAATTCGTGATTTTTATTACGAAACAGGGCGCATGATCGGCATGAAACCAGCCGGCGGCATTTCAACCGCAAAACTGGCGGTGCATTACCTGGTCATGTTGCGCGAAACACTGGGCAATGCGTGGATGACCCCGGAGTGGTATCGCTTTGGCGCCAGTTCGCTGGCTAATGACGTGTTAATGCAATTGCAAAAACAGGCGACGGGTATTTATCAGTCGGCTGACTACTTCTCAAAAGATTAGGAAGGTCGGATAGTGAGTACAGATCCAAACAAGCTTGCCTTTAACGATGGCTGGCAATATGCGCCGGCGCCGGAAAGTACCGATCACGTGAAAATCGACGATCAGTATGAGTTGTTTATCGGTGGCGAATTCGTTGCGCCGGAAGAGGGCCGCTATTTCGAGTCCATCAACCCGGCCACTGAAGAAACACTGAGTAGCGTTGCGCTGGCATCGAGCGCTGATGTCGATCGCGCTGTCAAAGCCGCACGCAAGGCCTATAACGGTGCCTGGTCGAAGATGAAGGCCGCGGATCGCGGTAAATACATCTATCGAATCGCGCGCATCCTGCAGGAACGGGCACGTGAATTTTCCGTGATTGAGTCGCTCGATGGCGGTAAACCGATCCGCGAGTCACGCGATATAGACGTGCCGTTGGCAGCCGCGCACTTTTTTTACTACGCAGGATGGGCAGACAAGCTCGAGTATGCGTTTCCTGCACGCAAGCCCGAATCCCTGGGCGTTGCCGGCCAGATTATTCCATGGAATTTTCCGTTGTTAATGGCCGCCTGGAAAATCGCGCCAGCTTTGGCCTGTGGCAATACAGTTGTACTGAAACCGGCGGAAACGACACCACTCACCGCGATGAAACTGGCAGAGGTTATCCGCGACGCTGGTTTGCCGCCCGGAGTCGTGAATATCGTCACCGGCGCAGGTGAGACAGGTGCTGCGATCGTCAATCACGAGGATGTCGACAAGATAGCGTTTACCGGTTCAACCGAGGTCGGGCGTTTGATCCAGCGTTCCATCGCCGGCACCGGCAAGAAATACACGCTCGAACTGGGTGGCAAAGCTGCCAATATTATTTTCGCCGACGCAGCGATCGATCAGGCAGTCGAGGGCATCGTCAACGGCATATTTTTCAACCAGGGACACGTTTGTTGTGCCGGCTCACGTCTTATCGTGCAGGAGTCCGTTGCTGACGAAGTCGTACGAAAACTGAAAGAACGTATGGAAACGCTGATTGTTGGCGATCCACTCGACAAGAATACCGACATCGGAGCAATTAACTCGGCAGCACAACTGGAAACGATTGAGTCCTATCTGCGACTGGGCCAGGAAGAGGGCGCGGAGATGCATCAAAGCAGTTGTGCCGTTCCCGAGCGTGGTTACTGGTGTCGGCCGACGATTTTCACTGGCGTGTCGCAATCGAATCGTATTGTGCAGGAGGAAATATTCGGTCCGGTACTCGCAATCCAGACCTTCCGCACGCTGGAGGAGGGCCTGACGAAGGCGAATAACACGCCTTACGGTTTGTCCGGTGGTGTCTGGACCGACAAAGGGGCAAAGATTTTCAAGATGACGCAGGGCATGCGTGCTGGCGTTATCTGGGCCAACACATTCAACAAATTTGATCCGACGTCACCCTTTGGAGGATACAAAGAAAGCGGTGTTGGCAGGGAAGGCGGCTTGCATGGCCTGGGCGCCTACCTGAGGCTGGAGGAATGACCATGACAGGATCAACAGCACGCGTGCCAGTCGCCAAAACCTACAAGATTTATATCGATGGCAAGTTTCCGCGCACCGAATCCGGACGTTTCTTCACGCTTGAAGACAAGGACGGCAACGTCCTGGCGAATATTTGTCGTGGCAGTCGCAAGGATTTTCGCAATGCGGTCGTGGCTGCCAGAAAGGCTTTTCCAGGTTGGTCTGCAGCAAGTGCCTATCTGCGCGGGCAAATTCTGTATCGAATTGCCGAGATGCTGGAAGGCAGGAAAGAACAGTTTGTAGCAGAGCTACATCTGCAGGGACAGCCGAAACGGCGCGCGCAAAAAGAAGTCGATGCAGCAATCGATCGCTTGATTTACTACGCGGGCTGGTCTGATAAATACCAGCAGGTTTTCAGCGCGGTCAACCCGGTGAGTTCTTCGCACTTTAATTTTTCAGTTCTTGAGCCTACCGGCGTCGTGTCGGTACTGTCACCGGACGACAGTGGCCTGCTGGGACTGGTGTCGAACATTGCGCCGATAATTGTCGGCGGCAATACCTGTGTCGTGCTGGCATCAACGAAGATGCCCTTGTGTGCAGTGAGCTTTGCTGAAGTACTGCACGCATCGGATGTACCTGCTGGCGTAGTCAATATTCTTACCGGATATCGGCAGGAACTGACAAGCCAATTTGCCACGCATATGGACGTGAATGCGATCATCGTTTGTGACGATGATGCGCAGGTTGCGAAGGATGTGCAGTATCAGGCGGCAGATAACATCAAGCGGGTCATACAGCGGTCGGATACTGACTGGTCGAAAGACGCAGCGCAGAATCCCTATCTGATTAAAGATACTCAGGAAACGAAGACCACCTGGCATCCGATAGGAAGCTAGTGTCCATGCCAACCTCCAACAGGTTGTTGCATTGTAAGAAGAAGGCTGCTCCATAAATTCAAGAGCTTGCCACGCCCGTCAAGCTCGCAATGACATTGGTGCTAACCCGTATAGCCTTCCAGTAACCCGCTCTCAATACGCCCACCAACCTGCTGGATAACGTTGGTCGCGCAGAAGGTGCCGAGTTTCGCGCATTCCTGTAACGACTTGTCGGAAGTCAATCCATACAAAAAACCAGCCGTGTAGGCGTCGCCGGCACCGGTGGTATCGACGATGGTCTCCACGGGCGTCGCCGGCTGAATAACCGTCTCACCCTTATGCATGATCACCGATCCTTTCTCGGAACGCGTCATAGCGAACAGGTTGTCGTAATCTGCAAGCTTCCTGGTTGTGTCCTCGAACGATTCTGTTTCCAGAAGTGCGTTCACTTCGTCTTCGTCCGCAACGACTATGTCTACACCATTGCGGACGGCAGCGTGGAACGCATCACGATGGCGTTCTACGCAGAATGAATCCGAGAGTGATAACGCCACGGAACTGCCGTTGGCTTTTGCGATTTTTATCGCAGATGCGGCGAGCGCGGGACCCTCAGCGATATCCCAAACGTAGCCTTCCAGGAGGATAACGCCGGGCTTGCCGACCGTAGCGTCCGTTACGTCGGCTTCACTCAATTCGGTGCAGGCGCCAAGATAAGTCTGCATCGTGCGTTGCCCGTCTGCACTGATCAGCACATGGCAACGTGCGGTCGGCGCGCCATCGTTAGCTGGCTGGAGCCGTATATCGACGCCGAGTGAACGCATGTCATGCACGAAGATCTCGCCGAGCTGATCGGCTTTGACTCGCCCGATGTAAGCGGCAGATCCGCCCAAATTGGCAAATCCGGCAACGGTATTCGCCACCGAGCCACCTGACATCTCCGTCGCCGGACCCATCATGTCGTAGATTTCATGGGCGCGACTTTCATCAATCAGCGTCATCGATCCAGACGGTGCGCCGATCTTGTCGAGAAAGTCGTCGTCAATGTGCGCCAGCACGTCGACGATTGCGTTACTGATGCCTAGCAGCCGGGTTGAGTCAGTCATGTATTTTCTGTCCTGGAAAGAAACGCGGCATAGCGTACACCAAAATTGTGCAGAGGCTTTTCATTATTGTTACCTGAAGCGCGATTCCACTCGAGGCAGCCAACTATTTTGCCCCGATTGTGGCGCTCTGCCCGGGGTGGCGGTATGGTTTACCACGCCATTGAGAATTTAGCCCTGATGATGTTATGAGACGAGCCGCAAACTTTCTGATTCCGGTTACCCTGATCACGTTTTATTACGTTTTCTGGGCCGGCGTCATGACGTTACTTCTGATCAAAGTGCCGGTAGTGCGCGAATTCTTCCCGGTAGGCGGTCTTGGTGACCTTGCCGGGGGGGATAGCAACAGTCTTGAGATAATCTATTCCGACATTGAACTAGCAGCGCTCGCGCCAAACGGCCCTGTTCGACTCGCATTTGCAAGTCTGGGTGCTGCAATCCTGATCATTCCGGTTTCGTGGGCTTATTTCATTACCAGTCGTAACAAGGACGTCGATCAGTCATTCGTACAAACGATCATCGTTATGCCTATCGTTGTTACCGGTATAGCCACGATCGTACTTAATAGCCTGCCACTGGCTTTCGCTTTGGCGGGAGTGGTTGCTGCAGTTCGTTTTCGATTTACGCTGGATCAACCATCACATGCAATGTACATATTCGTCTCAATCAGCATTGGTCTTGGAGCGGGCATTGGCGCGCTTGGTGTTGCCATGGTCATATCCATGGCATTCGTTTATTCCACTCTGATCATCTGGAAACTGCAGTATGGCAAGGTATTGTCTGGTCCATTCTTCTCTATGCTCACCAGGCGCGATCGCTCCGAGGATGATTATTAGCAGTATGCCGAAAAGGCCGGTCATGGCTTTTCCAATATTGTCATTCGGCAATGCGGTTTTCGAATGACTGCAAAAATGGTGGCATATCCCGGTAAAGCAGCGATCCTGGCCATATTCCTGGTTGCCTGTAACCCAAATCCGACAGATATATCTGCAAACGAGACGAAAGCGGATGAATCGTTCCGGCAGTGGAAGCTACCCGCAAAATTACGAGAACTGTCAGGACTCGCTCTGACCAGCGATGAAAGACTGCTCGGGGTGGCTGACGAAGAAGCCATCGTCTACGAAATTGACTACGAAAATGGCCGCCTGGTTAAAGCTTTCGCGTTCGGCGAGCCGGTGTTGCGCGGGGATTTTGAAGGTATTGCAGTCCTTGATGACAATGTCTGGCTTATGACCAGCAAAGGTCAGTTGTTTAAAGCGGCTGAGGGCGCCAACGGGGATCATGTGCAATACCAGCAAATTGATACCGGCCTCGGCAAATATTGCGAGCTTGAGGGTCTTGCTCAGGACCGGGAAAATGGCCTGCTGCTACTTGCGTGCAAAGAAACAAAGTCGAAAGGTGACGAATTGAAAATATTCGAATTGTCGGTTACCGGGAACAGGGGTCAGCATTGTTCGTGATTTTGCGGTGCCGACAGCGGCTATTGAGCGGAAAAATTGGTAGTAAGCATGTGAATCCATCTGCCATTGCGGTTGAGCCGGAATCACGCCGCCGCATCATGGTTGCAGCGCGGCAGCGAGCGCTTATTCAGCTTTCCAGCGAAGGTGAGTTAATAGACGCTATAATTCTGCCAAAGAAGAAACGGCACCGGCAGGCTGAAGGCATCGAGATCACGAGCGATGGCCGCTTGCTAATTGCTGACGAGGGGGGCGATGGCAGGGCAAGACTTGCTGTTTATCGTCTGGCACCATCCGGAATAATAGTAGCTGAGTAATTGTATGGTCATCAGTAGCAATCCAAAACGTGTTCTGTTGTTCGTGCACGGGCGGGACTTCAAGCCCTCTGCCGAAGAGTTTTTTGACCTTAGTAACGCGGCGCTGACAACAGGAATCGAGCGTGACTACCCGAATTTGATCGATCGGTTCCATGCGCTGGACAAGCAGATGGCGTATTACGGCGATCTTTCCAATGACTTCCTCAGCGGCAGGGGTCTTCGTTATGACGAGACCCTCGACATCGGCGACCGACGCAATGCGCTCATCAAGATTCGCGCGCTCGATAAGAAGAAAAACTTCAGTGTTACTCGCTATGACCGGCTTCCCTGGGAAGACCGCCATTACCGAGTTCCTTGCCGACGTCGCAGCGCCGGTGCTGGGCAAGTTGGGCATGTCGTCGATGCTTATGCGTAAGGTAGGCATCGATTTGGGCGAATACTGGAATTCCGCAAGCGAGTTTGCCGAAAATATACGCGCGCGTGTGCGCGCGTCGATTTGCGATGTGCTGGATAGTGGCAATCAGATCATGCTGGTAACACACGGTACCGGCTGCATAGTTGCTTATGATGTGCTTTGGCAACTTTCACATGATCCGCAATTTGTTGACAAATACCAGGGTCGAAAGATCGATGTCTGGTTGACGCTTGGTGCCCCGCTTGGTGATTCGATGGTGCGTAAACGGCTGCTTGGGGCGCGAAAAAAAGGCGTAGAGCGATATCCGTCTATCGTCGTATCCTGGCACAACGTTTCAGCCGAGGATGACTATGTCAGTCATGACAATACGCTCGCGGATGATTTCAAACCCATGCTCAGGCAAAAGCAGGTCAGCTTCATAAGGGATTACCGGGTTTACAATCTTGCCATTCGCTACGGCAAGTCAAATCCACACAGTTCCATAGGTTACCTGGTCCATCCGCGCACGGCGCAAATTATCGCGGAATGGTTGCAGCAGGGACGAAGTAGTGCCTATGCCTACGAGCATTTTTTAGAAAGATATCGCTCGAGTTTTTTTGGCGTTGAAACACGATCAAAATAGACGTTCAGGTAATCGTTAAAATCTTTCCTGTAGTTTTCTTCCAGGCCATCCAGATTTTCGACCAGAGCGTGAATCTCTGCCTGGTGTTCGTGAATATAGGCGACCGTTTCTTCCAGTAAGTAATTGTTACTGCAACTGCCGCGGTAATGGTGAACACGAACGCTGCTAATTTTGAGCTTCGGGTTCGGTTCCGCGTACGGCGCATTGACCACCCCGGCGAAATCGAAATCATAAGGTATAGGCGTATACAACCCATCATCATTGGTAAATAACTCAATATTGTGGCAACAATCGTCGTTCAGGGCTCCCCTGATCATTGAGTAATCTGTATTGCCGATCATGTATTGAAATACAGATACCAGGTTTGCCTGACGGCGATCGAGGTCTTTGAATTTTATCATGGGTGTTTTCGCCGACGAGAGATTTATGCGGTCTGCAATATCACTCTTGTCTTCAATGACGAATCCAAAACGGGTCACGATATCTTTGCTGTTCTGGCTATTTACATAGGTCACCCGCAGCAGACGACTGCGGAAGCTTTTGTCGGTCAGTATCTGCAGGCTCCGATAGGCCAGGTACTCTTTCAACACCAACTGTTCGTAACGATCGCTGCCGATTTTACAATGAGTAATGAGCTTTAGTTTGTCCTGACCGGCAAACTCAGTACCAGCAACCTGTTTCTTGCGAAAATTCAGTCTGATAGGCGCGAATGAACAGGTTTTCTTCTGATTCCGGTACTTGCCGCGCGTACGCAACTTGAGATCAACAGTGTGCATGGTGCCGGCAGCGTCTGTGTAGCTGAGCTTGCCATCGAGATAGTCCTCGTCGGGCCTATCCTGCATCAGTTGGGTCATCGGCGCCTCGATTAGAATATCGAGCAAGCTATGACTGGAAAATAATGGGTTGGCCCCTGTATCTGCGCCAATTTCGCCACTCTGAGCAGCGACGAATGATGGTGAACAAAGGAACATCGTGAGTACTATTCGGGTCAAATCATGCAGATGCGGATTTTTCAAAGCGACCCCTTTTCGCAGACATCAATGACGATATGATAAATGCATTTTAGCATGCGATTTTTTCTTAACGCTCAATTACAATTGTTACGACCGGTGGAAAGGCTGCGGAGTTCAGAATGAAATCAACATCGTTTGCCAGTTATAGGCTGAACAGGGCGCTGCGGATGCGCATCTGGATATGGCTGCTGACTGCCTTGATCGCACCAACAGCTGCTTTTGCGGAGCAACTGGTCTGGACCGATGTTGATCGGGTGGTTGCCATCAGCGACCCGCATGGGGCATACGATGCGATGGTCAGGACGTTTCAAAACGCCGCTGTCATTGATGCAGATCGGAACTGGTCCGGTGGTACGACGCATCTCGTCATAACAGGTGATCTGCTCGATCGCGGTGCGGAATCACGCAAGGTGATGGATCTTGTTATGCAGCTTGAGTCGCAGGCAGTGGAAAGCGGCGGCATGGTGCACCTGACGCTGGGCAACCACGAGGTTATGAATCTTGTCGGCGATCTTCGCTATGTCGCGCGCGGCGAGTACGCAGCATTTGCCGCGGAGGAATCGAGTGAAGAACGCGAGCGCTGGTTGCAGATATACCTGGCAGATCGCCAGAGCCAGGCAAAACTGCTGGAAAAAAAGCCGGACGAGATGCTGTCGCGGCAGGAATTTGATGAAGATCGGCCACCGGGATTCTTTGCTCATCGCAAGGCATTTAGCAGTAACGGAAAGTACGGCCAGTGGTTGATGCAGAAGCCGCTAATGGTGGTCATTAACGAAACTGCCTATGTCCATGGCGGCTTGTCGCCACTGGTTGCCGAGCTTGGGCTGGTTGATTTGAACAAAGCGCTGCAGCTGCAGGTTACGGACTATGTCAGGCAACTGGACGTGCTCCACGAAGCTGGCCTCATTGATCCCGCGCTTAATTTTTACAAACATGCGGCGGCTGCGACGAAAATCTCGGCCGATAAGACGTTGTCCGCAGAGTTACAGGCCGCACTAGAAGCGGTTATTAAGCTCAATGGTGGCAGCATTCATGGTGGAGACAGCCCCTTGTGGTATCGCGGCAGCGTAGGCTGCAGCACCCTGATTGAAGGGGATATCATAAGCGCCGCATTGCAGGCTATTGGTGCAAAACGGGTGGTCATCGGGCACACGCCTACCGTTACCCGACAAGTGTTGCAGCGCCACGGCGGTCGCGTGATCGAAATTGACACAGGCATGCTGACTGCAGCCTACCGTGGTTCCGGCAATGCACTGATAATTGAAGGTGACAACGTTGCCGTGGTCAACGAGGCAAGCGCGCAGGAGAAGTCACCGGTGCAGCATCCGCGCCGCGTTGGCGCCCGGTCCGATGCCGTGAGTGCAGAGGACATCGCTGAGGTATTGGCGAAGGGTGAAATCCTGTCGTCAACGAAAGATAAACAGGGTCGAACGATCCTGAATTTGAAGCTCAATGACACCAGTATTTCGGCCGTGTTCAGAAAAAACGCGCGTCGCGGGAATTTCGTGCCTGAGCTCGCTGCATATCGGCTTGACCGGCTGCTGCAAATGGAAATGGTACCAGTGACAGTTGCCCGGGAGGTTGATGGCAAGGACGGCGCAGTACAGTTTTTGCCGGCAAAATCCTACGATGAGACAGAACGCGCCGCAAGCGGGAGTGGCTCGTCCGCATGGTGTTCATTGCCAAAACAATGGAACACGATGTATGTCTATGATGCGCTCGTTTACAACCTGGGCCGTGGTCCGCTCAGCATGCTTTACAACAGAGAAAACTGGCAACTCATGCTGGTGGGACACAATGACAGTTTCGATACGAAGCGCGGTCGCCCACAACACCTGAAAAAGGTGCAGCTCGATGTTGACGGGTCATGGGTTGAGGCGCTATCCAATCTGACTGATGAGCGACTCAGCGAACATCTTGGTGATGTCCTGGACGAGCGCCGACTATCGGCTCTTGGCAAGCGACGCGACTTATTGCTCGAAGAAGCAAGATAATAGGAATCGTTCAGGGACTGTCAGAAAACCCTGTTCAGTTAGCTAGCGCAATGCACTCCAGTTCCATGCGTGCACCCAGTGCGAGACCTTTTACAGTAACGCCGCTGCGTGCCGGCAGTGAATCGAAATAGCTCATATAAATTTCGTTAAATGCAGCCCGGTCATTTTCGTCAACCAGAAAAACGGTGCATTTCACGACCCGGTCCATCGATGAGCCGAAGGCCTCGAGCTCCTCCTGCATTATTTCCATAGCGCGACGGGCTTCAGCCTTGATTCCGCCATTCACTGGTCGGGCAACGTCAGGTTCAGTACCGATTATTCCGGACAGGTAGAGCATGTTGTCGACACGGACAGCAGTGGAAAACGGCAGCCCGACATTCTCTGTGCCAGGCATGCTCAGGAATTCGATAGTGGATGAAGCAGGCTCGTTTGCCACTGGCTGACAGGCCGCGGCCAGGAGTATGACGGCCAGTGTTACTGCCCGTATGCACACGTTATTCATCAGGCGGACCTCAGATTTCGTTGCTTCTTGCCGCCGCTGCAATGTGTTCCGCGGCGCGGAAGGCAAGCGCCATAATCGTCATGGTTGGCTGGCCACGACCGGATGTGACAAAACTCGAGCCATCGCAAAGAAAAAGATTGCGTACATCATGCGTGCGGTGAAATTTGTCGACAACGGAAGTTTGCGGATCATCACCCATGCGGCAGGTGCCCAACAGATGTGCGCCATTGCTCTGGTATCCAATGTGATCGCGCCAGGATTTTTGTGCGCCGGCGGCGTCCAGTAACTCCATCGAGCGATCCTGCAGGAATTTGGCAATCGCCAGGTCGTCATCGTGATCTTTGTAGGTGAGCCGTATAGAGGGCCTTCCCCAGCGATCTTTGTGGGTTGGGTCGATAGTGATGTTATTTCGATCGAGCGCCAGTGAAGTAGTGCTGTTAAGAACAGACATATGGCGCGTGAAGTCCTGTTCGAGATGATGCTTGAATTCGGCGCCCCACTTTGGCACGCCGGGAGGACTACCAGCGCTTGCGAATGAGACTGGCGTCGCGGCATCCAATGGACGGCCATCTATACCACCCCCGCCATAAAAGCCGCGCGCTGGTTCAGATTCGTAGAAATCATGAATGATTCTCGTGACCTGGACGCCCTTGAAATCATTTAACTGATGCTCAAACAAGGCGTGCGCAATTGAGTGACCATTGAACATCAGGTTTCTGCCAACGTAGCCGCTGGAATTGGCCAGCCCGTCCGGATGGGTTTCACTGGCAGAGTTCAGTAGCAGTCGCGAGGTTTCGGCACCATTCGCGGAGACAATAACGGCGCGTGCCTTCTGTGAACGCTCATTGCCTTGCGGATCGTAATAAAAAACCTCATCCGCTTTGCCCTGTGCGTTGGTAGCAATTCTAAAAACGGCGCACTCCGCCCGTATTTCGCAATTGCCGCTGGCTTCGGCCAACGGAATCATTGCCGCAAGCGTTGATGATTTCGCATCTGCTTCGCAACCGAAGCCCATGCAGAAACCGCAATTAATGCAGGCAGGTCTGTTGTTAAGCGGCTTCGACAAAATCGCCAGCGGTGCAGGTTGCGCGTTCCAGCCCATTTTTTTGGCGCCACGCTCGAGCAATACGCCCGATGATTTGACTGGTATGGGCGGCATTGGGAACGGCTTCGACCTGAATGAATCATTCGGTCCCGGAGCGCCGGACACGCCGATTTCCCAGTCTACCCTGGTGTAGTACGGCTCAATATCTGCATAACTGATCGGCCAGTCGGCAAAATTCGTCCCGCTAATAGGTCCAAGCAGGCTGCGCTCCATGAAGTCGCTTTCGCGGAAACGCCAGAAGTTGGCGGTGAAATGTACGCTGCTGCCACCGACTGTTTGTGCGTATTCGGCCGGCGGGATTGGTGAAACCGTGGCCTCCTTGCTCTCGTCGTCGCGAAAAGTCTGCTGGTGCGCCTCGTTTCCGCCACCCCGCAACTCTCCAAGCATGCTGACTGATAACTCGTCGTGAGTGAAATCCTTCGCAGTGCGGTGCGGCCCCTGTTCCAGCACCACGACTTTGAAACCGTTTGTAGAGAGTTCTTTGGCAAGAATGCCTCCGGCAGAGCCGGAGCCCACGATGACAAAATCAACCGGCTTGTCGATGGGGAACGTAACCTTATCCTCATTCGCCATTTTCTTGTCCCTCCATGTACTCGGCGTCGTAGTGGCCAAAAGGTGGGGTCCATGAATGCGGCGGTCCGTCCATGCCAATCAGCTTCCAGCCAATATCATCGCGATTGCCGCCCCAGGTTGCCATGCCGAATACGCCGGCGATGGTGAGGAACCTGACGGTTCGAAAAAACGGGGTGTCCTCCACAGATTTCAGGTAATCGTCCTGGTCTGCCTCGTCCAGGTCAGAGAAAAGCTCCGCGCCGGAGTAAGCGGCTGCAACGCCAGACTGGAACTCTGCCAGTTGCGCGCGCTTTGCATCGATAGTGGTTGCCAAAAATGTACCAAACGCTTTGTCGATGAAATAAACAGCACCGGCTTCTGTCGCTCCCGGAGAATCTGTAGTTGGCAGAATTCGTGCGGCAATTGCGGTCAATTCCCGCGCCTCGGCATTGCTGATGTTTTCGAAGGCAGCCGCCGCATCTCTCGCGGTGCAGGCAGATTGAGATACTGCAATAAATGTCGGTAAGCCGGCCCTCATCAAGGAACTGCCGGCCACTGAGCCGGATGCCTGCAAAAACGTTCGCCGCGTCAGGTCTTCGCTGATCATGAATTTCCCCCTACCAAGAATTCGATCATCAATATTATTTTTCGACGCGCCAAAATAGCACAGTGATAATGCAATGGCTCTTACGATTGCAATGAATATCGACCTGTACAATTTGCGTCGAAGCCGACAGTATCCGGCTAATTTGCTGATATCATTGATTTATGGCGAGATTAACGACACACGTACTGGACACGGCCCACGGCAAACCCGGTGGTGGCATAAAGATTCGATTGTTTTCAATGGAGAATGGACGTCACCTGGTCGCCTCTGGCGTGACCAATGATGATGGTCGTACCGACGATCCATTGCTGGATGAGGAAACGTTTATTGCCGGTCAGTACGAGCTCGAATTCTCCATCGGCGATTACTTCAGGAACTCTGGTCTTAATCTCGCGCAGCCCCCGTTTCTTGACGACGTCGTAATTCGTGTATCGCTTGCCAGCGATGGCAACTACCACGTGCCGTTGCTGGTGTCGCCGTGGAGCTATTCGACTTATCGCGGTAGCTAATATGAGCGCCAGCAGGTCACCAGAGCAGAAATCGCGACAAACAATTCAATTCGTACACGATGGTGTTGTCGTGCGCATCGCCGATGTCGATCCGACCCGGACCGTACTGCAGTATCTGCGGGAAGATTTAAAAAAGACGGGTACCAAGGAAGGGTGCGCTGAAGGCGATTGTGGTGCGTGCACTGTTGTCGTTGCAGATATTGACTCTACCGGTAAGCGTCTGCAGGCGCGTGCTATCAATTCCTGTATCCAGTTCCTGCCGACGCTGGATGGCAAGGAACTGATCACGGTTGAGAGCCTTTCCGGAGAAGGCAAGACGCTGCACCCGGTACAAAAAACGCTGGTGGAATGCCACGCATCGCAATGTGGTTTCTGCACGCCCGGTTTTGTCATGTCTCTGTTCGCTTTGTACAAAAGCAACGCATCGCCAACGCGCCGGGAAATCGACGACGCACTGGCCGGAAACCTGTGCCGCTGTACCGGCTATAGCCCGATCATTTCTGCTGCGGAGAAAATGTACGTTGAGCTGGCGGAGAACGAACAGCAGGAGTGGTTGCGCGAGCAATACAAGGCCGATGGCGACATAGGCGATGATGAGGCGCAGCGCGTTGACGTATTGCGGTCTTTGCAAACGAGCAAACAGCTGGCGATCGAGCACAACAGCAAGAAGTTCTTCGCGCCGCAAAATATCAGTGAGCTTGCGCAGCTTGCAGAGCAACATCCCTCGGCGACCATTCTTGCGGGCGGTACTGATGTCGGGTTGTGGGTAACCAAGCAGCATCGTGAGCTGCAAGAGGTCATATACACAGGCAATGTGAAAGAACTGCAAGGGATATCTGTTTCCGCGACACATATCGAAATTGGTGCAGCTGTTTCGCTGACGGATGCGATGCAGGCAATCGTCGCGCAGTACCCGGCACTCGAGGAGCTTTTTTTGCGCTTTGCGTCACCGCCGATACGTAACGCCGCTACACTCGGCGGCAATATTGCGAACGGCTCACCCATCGGCGATTCGATGCCCGTACTGATGGTGCTGGACGCGAGCCTGGTGTTACGCAAGGGAACGAGTGTGCGGCCAGTGCCACTCAGTAATTTTTATATCGATTATCAGCGCACTATCCTGCGCCCGGGTGAGTTCATCGAGCAGATATTGCTGCCATTGCCATTTGCCGGCGAGCACGTGGCGTCCTACAAAGTGTCCAAACGATTTGACCAGGATATTTCTGCAGTTTGCGGCGCATACCGTCTTATTAAAAACGGTGATCGCGTCGGCGATATCAAGATCGCGTATGGCGGTATGGCCGCGATACCGAAACGCGCGGACAATTGCGAACAGGCGTTGTTTGGCAAGGAATGGTCCGCAGCGGTTATTGCAGAGGCGATAACTGCACTGGATAGTGATTTCAAGCCGATTTCAGACATGCGCTCCAGTGCGCAGTACCGGAAAATTATTTGTGGCAATTTGCTAAAGCGTTTCCATGCTGAAACTGCTGGCGAAAAAAGTACGCGGGTATATTCATATGGGCGTTGAGCCAACGAAAAGGCAACAGGACCATGCCGTCGTCGGCGCTGTCGGTATGTCCGTACCACACGACAGCAGTGAATTGCACGTAACGGGCAAGGCGACTTACACGGATGATATCGTCGAGCCACAGGGTTTATTGCATGTAGCGGTTGGCATGAGCAGCAGGCCACACGCGAAAATCACGAACATTGATCTGCAGGCGGTACTGGCCGCACCAGGTGTTGTTGCGGTCATGACTGCTGATGATATACCCGGTGAGAACAACTTTGGTCCGGTTATCGCCGACGACCCGATTCTCGCGCCTGGTCTGGTTGAATATGTCGGCCAGGCGGTATTTGCCGTCGCCGCACTAACAGTCAACGAGGCACGCAAAGCTGTGCAGCTGGCGAACATCGAATATGAGGACCTGGAAGCAATACTTGAGCCACGCGAGGCCATCGAAAAGAAATCCTTCGTACTACCGAGCGAGACACTGGAGCGCGGTGATTGCCGCAAAGCCATTGGTGATGCCGAGCATCGCCTGAAGGGCAACGTTAGCCTGGGCGGTCAGGACCAGTTTTATCTCGAAGGCCAGATTGCCATGGCGGAGCCGGCAGAGGATGGTGACCTGGTCGTCTACAGTTCCACGCAGCACCCGGGAGAGGTGCAGCACCGGATTGCTGGCGCTATAGGCAAACAGTCGAAAGACGTAATCGTTGAATGCCGGCGTATGGGTGGCGCATTTGGTGGCAAGGAAAGTCAGCCGGCCCTGATCGCCTGTATCGTCGGTCTGATGGCGAACAAGACCGGACGCGCCTGTAAATTGCGCCTTGATCGCGATGTCGACATGATCATGACCGGCAAGCGGCACGATTTTATCATCGGCTATGAGGTGGGCTTCGACAGTAACGGCAAGATCGAAGGTATCGACTTCATGTTTGCTTCGCGCTGCGGTATGTCGGCCGACCTCTCGGGCGCAATTAACGATCGCACCATGTTTCACTGCGACAACGCCTACTTTCTTGAAAACGTCAGGATTGTTTCGCATCGCTGTAAGACCAATACGGTATCCAATACCGCATTTCGTGGCTTTGGCGGGCCGCAGGGCATGTTTGCGATTGAGTATGTCATTGACGACATTGCCCGTTACCTGGACAAAGATGTGCTGGAGGTTCGCAGGTGTAATTTTTACGGCACAGATGAGCGCAACACCACGCACTACCAGCAGAAAATCAAGGATAACGTCATCGCCGAAATCGTTGATGACCTCGTCGACACAGCGGACTACCGGCAGCGTGTTGAAGAAATCAGGGAATTCAATCAAAACAGTGAAGTCCTCAAACGCGGCATAGCGCTGACGCCGGTGAAGTTCGGTATTTCTTTTACTGCGACACATCTCAATCAGGCCGGTGCGCTGTTACATGTTTATGCCGACGGCACCGTGCACCTGAATCATGGCGGTACCGAAATGGGCCAGGGCCTGTTTACTAAAGTAGCGCAAGTCGTCGCTAGTGAACTGCAGATCGATATCGATCAGATAAAAATTACGGCAGCCGATACCAGCAAGGTACCGAACGCTTCCGCAACAGCTGCATCAGCCGGATCGGACCTCAATGGCAAGGCAGCGCAAGCCGCAGCGCGAAAGATAAAGAAGCGTCTCATCCGTTTCGCGGCGAAACATTTTGCCGTGTCGAAAAAGGATGTGCAGTTCAGGAATAATGAGGTGCATATTGCCGGCGAAAATGGCGGTAAGTGCATTACGTTCGCCGAAATGACGCACCTTGCATGGCTTGCGCGAATATCGTTGTCAGCGACCGGCTTTTATCGTACGCCGAAAATCCATTACGACCGCGCAACTTTCAGTGGCCGTCCGTTTTACTATTTCGCGTATGGCGCCGCAGTATCAGAGGTCATCGTTGACACTTTGACCGGCGAGAATCGCCTGCTGCGCGTCGATATTTTGCACGACTGTGGCCAATCGCTAAACCCCGCAATCGATATGGGTCAGATAGAAGGGGGATTCGTTCAGGGCGCCGGCTGGCTGACTTCTGAGGAATTGTTCTGGGACAAAGATGGTGCGTTGCGAACCCACGCACCATCAACGTACAAGATCCCTGCCTGTTCAGACAGGCCACTCGATTTTCGTGTCCGCATGCTTGAATCGACTGCGAATCGGGCGAAGACAATCTATCGGTCCAAAGCGGTCGGTGAGCCGCCATTGATGTTGGCATTGTCTGTATTCCACGCAATTCGCGATGCGATTGCAAGCGTGGGCAAGCAGCGCAGAATTCCGCGGCTACAAGCGCCAGCAACGCCGGAATCGATCCTGAAAGCAGTTATGCAGCAACAAGCGGAATCATGAACCACTGGATCGACAATCTGAGTGAGATAGCAGAGCGCGACGAGGACTGTGTGTTGCTCACAGTTGCTGGCGTGCGTGGCTCTGCGCCACGCGAAGTCGGCGCGAAAATGATTGTTACAGCGAAACAAACGATTGGCACTATCGGTGGTGGACAACTGGAGTACCAGTGCGCGCGAACAGCGTTCGAGCAACTACGAGCCGCTGACACGTTAGTAAAGACACGTTCGGTTCGTCGCTATCCGTTGGGCGCCAATTGCGGACAGTGCTGTGGTGGCGTGGTTGATGTCATGTACGAATACCTGTCCGGAACAACGATTGGGTGGTTGAATGAACTGCAACACAAGCACAACCAGAAACAACCGCTTGTCGTTACGACAGCGCTTTCTGGCGAAGCTGGCAAGTACCTGGTGTCAGAACGCGATTGTGCAGGTTTTGAGACGGACAGCGACTGCCCGTCCGACGTGCTGATCGCCGCCAGGCGATTGCTTGCAGATGGCGGATTAGCGCAGCAGGACGCGAAGTACCTGTATGAACCGATCCGGCAAAGTAGTTTTCACATTGCGCTGTTTGGTGCGGGGCATGTTGGCACGGCGACGGTCGATGCATTGTCTCGTCTCGACTGTACAATTCGCTGGGTAGACAATCGCAACAATGCATTGCCAACCACATTGCCGGATAACGTTACAGCCATAGAATCCGCTGAGCCGGCACGCGAGGTAGCTGCAATGCCGGCCGGAGCGTATTACCTCGTCATGACGCACTCGCATCCAATGGACCAGGAGATCTGTGCACAGGTATTACGGCGCGGTGACTTCGCTTATTGTGGGCTGATTGGTTCGCTTTCCAAGCGGAGACGCTTTGAGCGGCAGCTGAGTAAGCTTGGAATATCCGCGGGATTGTTAAAACGACTTACGTGCCCTATTGGTGTGCCGGGTGTACAGGGTAAGCAACCCGTCGAAATTGCGTTGGCAGTTGCCGCGCAATTATTGCAAGCAAGGGATGCGGCAGAAAACCGGCGTACTAATAACGTGACACAAAATGTTCACGTCATATAAGAAATAAAAACGAAGTATGTTTATGGAAGCATATCTGCTCGACTGGCTAAACCTTCTGGGGCGATGGGTGCATTTTATAACCGGCATTGCCTGGATCGGTTCGTCGTTCTATTTCGTCTGGCTCGATAACAATCTCGAGGCGCCGCAGGAGAGCGGTGATGTCGACAAAGGAGTTGGCGGCGAAATCTGGTCTGTGCATGGCGGCGGTTTTTATCATGCGCAGAAATACCGGGTTGCGCCACCGGTATTGCCTTCGACATTGCATTGGTTCAAGTGGGAGGCGTATACAACCTGGATGTCCGGCATGTTCCTGCTGGCGCTCGTGTATTGGTATGGTGCAGAGGTTTACCTGATCGATCAGTCGGTCGCCGAACTGACGCCGGTTGCGGCTGTTGGTATCGCGGTGCTGGTGCTTGCCGGCGGCTGGTTCATCTATGACCTCCTTTGCAAATCACCGCTTGGTCGCAACGACAAGACGCTGGGCATGTTGCTGTTCGCTTTGATCTCCTTGCTCGCCTGGGGGCTGTGCCAGATTTACAGCGGTCGCGGTGCGTACATTCATTTCGGTGCCGTGCTGGGTACGATCATGGTAGCGAACGTCTTTTTCGTGATCATCCCGGGTCAGCGACGGATGGTTGATGCGGCCGGCCGTGGCGAGTCGCCGGACCCGGCTGATGGCATTCGCGCCAAACAACGCTCGGTGCACAACACTTATTTCACTTTGCCGGTGCTGTTCGTCATGACCAGCAATCACTACGCGATGACCTACAGCCATGAATACAACTGGCTGATCCTGATTGCTATTTCGCTGGCCGGTGCCCTGGTGCGTGTTTATTTCGTTGCGCGACATAGAGGCAGTGCTTCGCCCATACCCGTAATTCTGGCAACGCTGATTCTGATGGCAGTGGCCGCAGCGATTGCACCACGCCCGAGGGCCGCCAGCGCGGGACCGGTAACACTGGATATGATCAGGCCGGTGGTCCAGAGTCGCTGCACGAGCTGTCACTCCGCCGAGCCAACGCATATTGCGTTTCCGGCAGCTCCTGCAGGAGTTATGTTGGATACTGATATGCAGATCATTGCCGAGGCCGGGCGTATATATCAGCAAACCGTGGTACTTAAAGCGATGCCTATAGGTAACCTGACAGCAATGACGGATGCCGAAAGAGCGCTGATTGATGCCTGGTTTCGTACAGAAAAGAATGAATTACAAAAATGAATGAGCAGAATTACCCAAGAGACCTGGTCGGCTATGGTGCGAATCCACCGCAGGTAACGTGGCCGGGTGGGGCCCGTATCGCTGTGCAGTTCGTCATCAACTATGAAGAAGGCGCCGAAAATTGTGTCTTGCATGGTGATGATGCCTCGGAAGCTTTCCTCTCGGAAATAGTCGGCGCAGCGTCATATAGCGGACAGCGGCACATGAATATGGAGTCTTTGTATGAGTACGGCGCTCGCGCCGGATTCTGGCGACTGCATCGCCTGTTCAGCGCGAGAAAAATGCCGCTGACCGTATTCGGCGTTGCTATGGCGCTGCAGCGTAACCCTGCAGTTGTCGATGCCATGTGGGAGGCGGAGTGGGAAATCGCAAGTCACGGTTACCGCTGGATCGATTATCAGTCCATCGACGAAGAAACCGAACGACAGCATTTGCAACAAGCCATCGATATTCATCGGACGGTCACCGGGGAGCGGCCGACAGGATGGTATCTCGGTCGATGTGGTCCTAACACGCATCGCCTGGTCGCCGAGGAGGGTGGTTTTGTTTACAACGCAGACACGTATTGCGATGATTTGCCTTACTGGGATCAATCCTTCGCCACGCCACAGCTGATGGTGCCGTATACGCTGGACGCCAATGACATGCGTTTTGCGACGCCGCAGGGATTTAATTCTGGCCAGCAGTTTTACGAGTACCTCAAGGACACATTTGACGTGCTCTACGCAGAAGGCGAGCAAACGCCGAAAATGATGTCGGTAGGCCTGCATTGTCGGCTTGCCGGGCGACCCGGAAGAACGGCAGCGCTGGCGAAGTTTCTTGATTACATTGAAGCGCAAGCGGACGTTTGGATCGCACGGCGCATCGACATAGCGAATCACTGGCGGGAACACCATGCGCCTGCAGAATGAGGAGTTTGTTAGCCGCTATGGCGGTGTTTACGAACACTCTGCATGGGTTGCGGAGCAGGGATTTGCGGATGCTGGTGATCTGTCTGACATAAATGCACTGGCAACGGTGTTGGCCGGCGTTGTCGACGCGACATCTTATGAGCAAAAACTGGCGTTAATCAGGGCTCATCCTGATCTCGCAGGGCGCGCGGCGATCGCAGGTGAACTCACTGGCGCATCGACCGAGGAGCAGGCTGGAGCGGGTATCGATCAGTGCTCGGCAGAAGAGTTTCAGCGTTTCCAGTCCCTGAATGAGCGCTATAAGAAAAAATTTGGTTTCCCGTTTGTCATGGCTGTGCGCAACAGTAACCGGCAGGAAATCCTGCAGGGCTTTACGATCCGGCTGGAAAATGATGGTGAAACAGAATTTGCACGGGCGATCAGCGAGATTCACAAAATCGCCAGGCTTCGCCTGCAGGCAATGGAGACACATGACAGCTAAACCTGACAATCCATTTCATGAATGGATCCGGCTTGAACAGTCCCGGCTCGGGACACGTGTTGTGTATGCAACCGACGATTTTTTCGCAGCCAAAGAGAGATTGATCGATGCGGCCGATGCCGACTTCGTCGCGGACAAATACGATGAGCACGGCAAATGGATGGATGGCTGGGAAAGCCGGCGCAAACGGACTGCGGGCCATGACTACTGCATAGTCCGACTTGGCATCCCGGGCATCGTGCATGGTTTCGATATCGATACCAGCCACTTCACCGGCAATTTTCCGCCGGCCGCGTCAATTGACGCCTGCGTCAGTGATGCAGACATACCGGGTGACGAGGCAGACTGGCAGGAGTTGCTGCCACAGATGCAGCTTGCCGGTGATTCGCATCATTTCCTGCCATTGGACGAAGGGGCTGCAATTACGCATGTACGGCTGAATATTTATCCGGATGGTGGCGTTGCTCGCCTGCGAATTTATGGCGAGGTCACTCCTGAATGGAGCAGCGCCGACCCCGAAAAGCGGCTGGATTTATTTGCTATTGAGAACGGTGGCAGGGCAATACATTGCAATGACGAGCACTTTGGCAGCATGCACAATCTCAATCTCGCCGGTCGTGGTGTAAACATGGGAGACGGCTGGGAAACCGCACGGCGCAGAAGACCCGGCAATGATTGGGTCGTGGTTGCGTTGGGTCATCCCGGCGTGATCGAAGAGGTCGAAATCGATACGCTGCATTTCAAAGGCAATTACCCTGATCGCGTCGAGCTGCGTGCTGCGATGCTGCAACAAGGCGCAGATGTAGCGACAGGCAGCGCTGAATGGCCCGTGCTGTTGCCGGAAAGCAAGCTGGAAATGGACCGGCAACATCTGTTCGCCGATACGTTGAAGGATGTTGGTGTCGTGTCACATGTGCGGATGAATATATTTCCTGACGGCGGCATCAGTCGCATGCGCCTGTACGGCAAGATAGCTGCTGGAGAAAAGGCCTGATGAGCGGCGTCACCTTGCGGCCGGTGCCAATCACGACGGAACGATTCGCACCGTACGGTGACGTTATTCACGCGGCACCGGCAACGGTGCAGGCGATGAATGATGCTCGTTTCGAGCGTTTTGACGACCTTGCGAGGGTTGATGTAGATGAAACTGAGGGCGGCCGGGTAGCTATCAGCATCGCGCGCAGCAAGACACCAACGACATTGCCGCATCGATTCGATATGGTCGAGCGACACCCGCTCGGCAGCCAGGCATTCATTCCTCTGGCGCCATTCTCTTTTGTCGTCGTCGTAGCACCAGCCGGGGAATCCGTAGATATCGGTGACCTGCGGGCGTTCGTGACCAACGGTTCGCAGGGCATTAATTATCACAAAGGCGTCTGGCACATGCCGCTTATCGCAACGGAAGGCAGGCAGACATTCCTCGTCATTGATCGTGTGCCTGGCGAAAATAACTGTGAACAGGTCGTTTTTGGCGAGTCCGTGGTACTTGAGGTGCCCTGAAGACTATGTCGGACAGAAAAGCATTTCGGGCAGCAATATTGCACTGCCTCGGAGATCCCGGTGAGCACGCGGACGCAACGCAGGTGGAGTATTTCGAGGATGGCCTGTTAATTGTTGATGACGGGCATGTCGCGGGAATTGGTGACGCGGAGGCGTTATTGCCAGGTTTGTCCGACGACACAGAATTAATTGACCAGCGCGGCAAACTCATCGTTCCTGGTTTCATTGACTGCCACGTACATTTTTCACAGGTCGACATCATTGCCTCCTATGGCGAACAGCTGCTCGATTGGCTGAATCGCTATGCGTATCCCGCAGAAGGGAGATTTGGCGATTCACAGTACGCAGATGAGGTTGCCGATTTTTTTACAAGCGAGTTGTTGCGCAATGGCACGACGACGGCGCTGGTGTTCCCGACCGTTCATGAAGAATCGGTAGATGCGATTTTTGCCGCTGCCAGCAAGCGCAACATGCGCTTGCTATCCGGCAAAATTTTAATGGATCAGCACTGCCCTGAAGCCGTCCGGGATGACCCGGAATCGTCATACACGGTAAGTCGGCGACTGCTTGAGAAATGGCATGGCAACGGGCGTCTTGGTTATGCATTGACCCCGAGGTTTGCAGTGACCTCGAGCGAGGCGCAACTGGCGGCAGTCGGCAAACTGGCAGCAGAATTTCCTGATGTCCATGTTCATACGCATCTTGCGGAAAATCATGAGGAAGTTGATTTGATCGCAAAGCAGTTTCCGTGGAGTCGCAGCTACCTCGATGTGTACGATCATTTTGGACTGGTTCGGGAGCGGTCTGTTTTTGCACACTGCCTGCATATCGACGATAAGGACCGGGAACGCATGGCGAACAGCGGCAGCGCCATCGCTTTTTGTCCGACATCGAACCTCTTTCTTGGCAGTGGCTTGTTTGACTTGCGCAGTGCCAGGGAGAGTGGCATACGCGTCGGACTCGCTACCGACGTTGGTGGTGGCACCAGCCTGAACATGCTCCGCACGATGAGCGAGGCATACAAGGTATTGCATCTGGAATCACAGTCACTGCCAGGATTTCGGGCGTTATATCTCGCAACGCTGGGTGCTGCCGAAGCGCTTTACCTGGATGACAAGATCGGCAACTTCGCAACGGGTAAGGAGGCGGATTTTGTGGTGCTGAATTACGCGGGGGCGCAGATCACTACGCGGCGCCTGGCAAAGGCCGAAGATATTGCCGAAAAATTGTTTGCCTTGATCATGCTTGGCGACGATCGCAATATTTCAGCAACCCATGTCATGGGCCGAAAAGTATGACGTAGCTGGTTTGCCAATGACAATGTGACTCAGCAAATCGCGGCGAGACGCCGCTCCCACGACTCTAATGGCAGGACCGTAGGAGCGGCGTCTCGCCGCGATTCCCCATAGTTTCGCTTCTTACCGGCCGATCAGGCGGCGGTGCTTTTCTTGCGTGCCGCAACAAGGGCATCAAGGCGATCGATGACCGGGTGTATTTCAGTCTTGTTTTGCCGCAGCTCGTCAACTGACAGCCCGGACAGTTCGTACGGCAAAATCAGCCAGTCGGCTGTTTCGTGCACGTAATAATCCGGCGGACGGATTGTTTTTTCTGTCGGTCGGAACCAGACGCTGGCGATGCGAATGTCTTTTGGCAGGTTTCGCCGGGATTTTTTTGCCAGCTGTTCGATAACGGCGTTCACGCTGGAGCCGGTGCTGTAAACGTCATCAACGATTAGCAACGAGTGATGCGAGCATACTCTTTCGTGAAGATAGCGCAGGCCGTGGGCGCGAATCGAATCCGATTTATCGACCATATCCGAGTATGTAGTCTGACCAGTATAAGACGTCCGTATCGCGATGTGATCCGTCTTGACGCCTAAATACTCAAGCCCCTCCTGCACAGCGATGCCGACTGCGCTGCCACCACGCCAGAGACCAACCAGGAAGTCCGGCTGAAAACCGGCCTTTTGTATGTTGACGGCCAATTGAAATGAATCGAGCAGCAGATCATTGGCTGCAATGAAAGTTTTCTTCATCTTATTGTTCTTCTTCGGCAGCTTGTCACTACCGTGTAGTATTTGGTTCAGGAGTCTGCTCAGCAGGACTACTTTCTACCGCGCAGACTCTTTATGCTCCGCATTATAACGATAAAAGGCAAGCTGATGGACAAGACCATACTCTCTGCGCAGGATCTTCTGGAGGACTCCTTTGAACTGGGCGTCAAGGTCCTCGAAAGCGGTTTCGAACCGACGCTGATCATCGCCATCTGGCGAGGCGGGACGCCAGTAGGTATGGCGTTGCAGGAGGTCATGGCCTATTGCGGGGTAGATGCAGATCACATCGCGATCCGCACCTCATCCTATATTGGTGTCGACGAGCGGGGTGAGGTAGCTGTTCATGGCCTCAATTACATCGTCAAGAAAATCCGTTACGACGATCGTGTTCTGATTGTCGACGATGTATTCGATACCGGCAACACGATTAAGGCAGTGATTGATGAGCTGGCGCGACGTGCGCGCGGCAATAACCCTGCGGAAGTACGTAGCGCGGTGCCCTGGTACAAGCCGACCCGAAATGAGACGGACATTGTGCCAGATTACTATCTACGGGAAACGAAGGAGTGGCTGGTGTTTCCACATGAACTTGATGCGTTGACGGCGGAAGAAATGAGCGTAGCGAGGCCGCAGCTGCATGAGATTATTCATGGGGCGGGGGCTGGCGCCTGAGCATGGCATTGTCGGTTTGCGAAGTCTGATCGCCCGTGCCGATAGACAGAAAATCACGAGAATCAAGTAATTGCCACTATCGTACGGCGGGCTCCTACAATTCTTATTAGAACCTGTAGGAGCCCGCCCAGCGGGCGATCAAACTAAAACAACAAACGTAACTTACCTTGCGCCGGCCGCTGCAGATTACTGCCAAACAACGAGTATCGTATCCCCAGCTTCCTGCCCCTGAGGTCTGATCCAACACAAATCCGCAACGGAGTTTTGAACACCTGGACTAAAGCCCCGGTTGGAATCTCGCCGAGATTGTTTGAAACGTGCACGGCATCCTCTTTGAGGTTAACCGAGGGATAAGTGCTCATTTCCGCCGCGCTGCGTTCTACGAATGCGCCGTCCTTAGGTCGCTTTGGCAGCTGGTTGGCGACGTAGAACGCAGCGTGATTTGGCATCACCAATGTCAACGCCGCATCTTCGATAGGATCTTCGCCCTGATTAAGAATAACCAGTTGCAGATTCTTTGCTTTTACCTCGAACAGGTAGTGCCGGTCCTCATTCTCATGTTTGTGCTGAATCTGCGACATTTCCGCAGCCAGTTCCTCTGAATTGCGGTCCTCGTAGGGGCTGTCGGAGCCAAACAGGCGTGCATGCGTAAGCCGAGCCATCACGGTCGTCGATCCGGAGTCCTTCACTTTTTCGCGAATTTCCATGAGTTGCATGAGTTTGGCGTTCGCAAGCGTCGAAGGAAGCTGGCTGAGGTCGGCAGTTTCTATATGCAGGTCCTTGTGAATGATCCGCCTGGAAAGCCGATCGCTATATTGTCTGCCGGAACCGCTTCGCGGAATTTTTTTGCGAACAATTCCTGCAGTTGGCGGCGGCCCATTTTGACTGCAGTCTCGTTCATTCGAATATAGGCATCGCCGCGCCGCAACCGCTCGGAATGATCGATGCGCATCATGTAGGGTCGGTCCCGGCAGTCGCCAATCTCGTAAACGCCAACCCGTTTCCCCTCCAGCGAAACGTGTTGGTAGGTAATGCGAACCGGCGGCTCTATGAAGTCGGCAACCAGTGCCTGGTAAGGCGGATTGCCAGCGAAGTCGTCGCGGTTGATTGGTTGAATTCGCTTTTGACCTTTTTCATCGAATTCAACGCCGGTCACAATGTAGCGGTTGCCACTCACCGATGCGTTGGCCAGCGATATGACGTCACGCAAAAATCGATGGATACCGTCTGTTCCGTACGCAGTTTTGCAGAACTGCATTCCGGTTCCCGGCATCGCTGAGCGAACGATTTTTGACAGGCGATTCATTAGCCCTAAATTCTGACCGATTATGTTCAGTCAGTAATGGAACCAATCGTCACTTCTTAAACGTCCCGATGCCTGTATCTGGCTTTCAAATAGCACACTTGGTCAAAATTGGGATTGCTGTCGACTACTGACAGTCGGCACGGTCGGCAACTAAATGTTTGAATTTATTGTTTTTTGTGGCCCGTGCCACACGATTTGCACGTCGCCAGAAGGCACCAACTGAATTACCAGCGCAGCCGCCATCCGCCTCCCGATTTGGGACGACGTTTACGAATGCGCGCGTGCAGGGCGGCTCGTTTGTCCGCCAGCCATTCTTCTCGCTGGACATGCGTATCCAGCCCTTTTTGCCTGCGTCGTTCTTCCTCACCGGTGCGGAAATTGCAGAATTCCTCGTAGGAATCGACCTCAGCCTGCAACTCGCGAATAACTAACTCAACGTAAATCGCATCATCGAGAAATCCCAGTCCGGGAATGTGATCCGGGATAAGGTCATCCGGATTGCAGAAATAAACCAGCGCGCCCAGAACTCTCTTGCGTTCGTCATCGCTAAGCTGCCATTCCTGATCGCCTATCATATTGATCACCAGCTCCAGTTTGGCCAGGCGTTCGCTTATGAAACCGGGTAGCTCGGTCGATTTGGCGTCCGTGATCAATTGTCGCGCAGCGGCCTCGATGGCTGCGGCATCCTGGGTGTCCTCGAGCGACGATTTGGCTTTATCAACAATCGTCTGGAAATGTTCCAGATCGTCGTCGCTTAACGTAAAAGTAATATCAAGTGGCATGACTAACAGTCCTTACGCAGTTACAGATTTTCCTGGCCCGGACCATTCATGAAAAGTTCGGGATTACACCTCTGATTGTAACTAGATCGGGCGAGATCGGCCATTTTGCGGGGTTACATCAGGCAGAACAGTTATTTGCGGGCGCTTGCAGCGCCAGGGAGACAATCTCATACTGCGCAGTCTCCAGCAAAACCAGCGGCAGAAAAAAGAATGCATGAAACCGATCCGTTGGCCGTGATCGCGACCGATAAGCCGAACTTTAGTGATACAGAGGCGATTGAGTTCATCAGCAGGCACTACGATCTCGATGTCTCAGTAAAGCCGTTGCTTAGTGAGCGTGATCAGAATTTTCAGCTGGCTACGACTGACGGTCGAAAATACGTATTGAAGATTGCGAATTCCAGCGAGGATCCGCAAGTAGCGGATTTTCATAATAAGGCCTTGCTGCATTTGCAGACTTACGATGAGCAGCACCAGGATCACGTCAACGCGCCACAGCTCCTGCTGACAGTTGATGGTGGAACCCATTTCATCATCGAGTCCGCCAATGCACAGCACATCGCACGTGTAGTAAGTTTCGTCGCAGGAATTCCGCTGGCAGATCGCCTGCCCTCGGCTTTGTTATGCCGCAATATGGGTGTCTTCCTCGCTCATCTGGGGCGTGCGCTGAAGGATTTCACCCACCCCGGCAGTCGTCATAGTCTGTTGTGGGATATGCAGCAGGCATTGGCCGTCCGCAGGTTGTTGCAACATGTACCAGGTGAGTCCGCCAGTCAGCTGGTTGATGTGACGTTGCGGGAATTCGAGGATCTTGCGTTGCCGCTTTTCCCGACACTGCGCGCACAGGTAATTCACAACGACCTGAACCCGGATAATGTCCTGATCGATCCGCAGAATCAGGACGCAGTAACAGGCGTCATTGATTTCGGTGACATGTTGCAAGCACCATTGGTAGTTGATGCCGCGATCGCGGCATCCTACTTACGTCAGGTGGATGGCAATCCACTTGCATTGATTGCAGAATTTGTGGCCGGCTATCACTCTGTCGTGGCACTGACCAGCGCCGAAATCGATATCCTTTTTACGTTGATCAAGACTCGCCTGGCTGTATCAATTGCGATTCTGCATTGGCGTGCCGCATTGAGGGACGAAAATGATCCTTATCTCGCGAATATGTTGATAGCGGAATCATCAGCTGAAGATTTTCTACAACGCCTTGTTGAAATTCCGCGCGAGAATGCGGTGCGTACATTCAGGAGCGTATGTGCGTCAGTGGACCACACAAAACCATAATCAATTGCTGTTGTAAGGGTCCATTCCCGACGAATCAACTTCAGTCTCCGCCATACTATCGTCATCACCCTTTGCGAGGACTTTGCGCAATGCCATTGTAGTCACCAGCGACATGCTTTCATCGTCTGCATAATCATGTAATGGCTCCAGCGTGACGTCTACAGGACGAGTCAGTTTTGGTAAATCTGAATTGGTATCGAGAATCACCTGCAATTCGGCATCGTCAATAATCTCGAAGTAGCCGGTTGCCGGATCGCGCGCAAGCACACCATCCGTAGCAGTGTTTGCAGCTTCTTCAATCGCCTTTCGATTCTTCTCGTCGCTGGACGACAGAATCTGTTTGAGTGTTTGTGTCGATACAAGCTCGAGTTTGGCGCTCTCGACCGGATCAGCCCAAACGGACCGGCCGCGACTATCTGTCTTGATTTTGCTCGGTCGCCTAACGAGTACTTTGTTCGGGGTGTCGCCAGACATAGCGTCTTCTCCCTGCCAGATAGCCATTTTACAGCTGAGTGTTGATTCTGCGCCGGGGATCACAGGTTTGCCAGCCGACTGCGTCACAGACGGTGAAAAGAGTAATAAAAACAAGAGTTTAATAGAACAATTACCGACTCTCTTCTGGCCCGGATTGAGCGGCATGAGAAAAACCGACCAGCTGCAGGGCTTTTGTGCGCGTAAAGCTGTGGAGCAGGTCCCGGACTCCAGGGGATGCGGCCAGTATTATTCTACATATTCCGGGTTTTGGGCCCCGACAAGCGTAGTTATGAACCTCGATCTTTTTCTGTCTATCCTGTTAAGTTTTAGCGCCGGCTGTTACGTCCTGATGGCTGCGCGGCTCTTGCGCGGCGACAGTGAAATCGGTGGTTTCCAGCTAGGCGCGACTTTCATCGTGATCGGATTGTGGGTCCTTGGCGGCGCCGTCGAGATGATGGCAACGTCCTTCACTATCTTTTCGATTGGCAGGACCGCGCATTTTGTCGGCACAGCACTGGTGCCCGTTACCCTCCTGATTTGCTTCAGGGATTACACGGGCAAGAATACGCCGACCAGCACAGTCGTGACTCTCCTTATCATTCCGGTACTTTCCATTATTGTCGCCGCGACCAACTTCTGGCACGAATTGATGTGGTCCCTGCCGATAGCAAACGCCGCCGGTGAATTTCTCACGCGGCCTGTTGCATGGGGTTCCTGGTACTTGTTTGTACACGCGCCTTATGGATACGCAGTAATTGGTACCAGTATTCTTACGCTGATGTTGCACAGTTCCGCGGTGGCGCCGGCTCACAGGCGCAATCTTTATCTTCTGGCGGGATCCACCATCGCTCCGATTATTGCGGTCGCGGCATACGACTTGGGCATCGGCCCGAACACGTTTTCAACATTGCCGCTCGTATTTGCGATGATGCTGCCGATTTATGCCTGGTTACTCATCGGTGAGCAAATCATTAAATTCACACCGCTGGCCTATGAAACAGTATTCCAGAATATGCAGGACCCGGTCATTGTGGTGGACGATCAACAGCGGATTATCGGTCTCAATCACGGTGCAGAAGCGCTGCTCAACCTGAAAGAGAAAGACGCCTTGCGGGAGTCACTGGACAAGGTTTTCGGCGAAGACGCTACCGAGGTACATGCGGCGCTTGAAACCGGCATGCCGCAAAAAATGCTGACTAACTCCGGTCGTTTTTTGCACTTGCAGGTGACACCCATTTCGACCAACAAAGCAGAGACGCGCTCGGGGCGCGTCCTGATGTTCCGTGATGTCAGCGATGTAGAAAAGGCACAACGGGAAGTTCAGAGCAGCGAGAAATTACTACGCACATTGATTGACCACTCCGTAAACGGGGTCATTCGCATGCGCTGGATCGCGAGTGATGACTTCAGGAAAGACAAAGAATTGCGCTGCATTTTCGCCAATGCTGCCGCAGGACGTTTCCTGCAAATCGACCCGAAAAAGATGATTGATCGTACAGCAGATGAGTTGCTCAAGATGGCAAGTACCGGCATGGATCCTCATGATGCGGAGACGCTGCTAAAAGAATTTGCTGCGGCAGCAGAAAAAGGCGAACAGCTTGATACGGAAAGCAAGATCGGGGTCGATCGCACCAGCAAGTGGCTGCGGGTGATTGGCGAGCCGGTCGGCGAGGACGTCGCCATTACCTTCGTGGACATCACCGATCGACGGGCGAAGGAAATGCAGATGGAGTCAATCGCCTTGTCTGATCCATTGACTGGTGTATTGAATCGGCGTGGTTTCGAAAAGGATGCGACGCGGCGCTTGTCGGACAGCGATGATAACGCGACCGGGGCGTTGCTCTTTATCGACCTGAATGATTTCAAACAGATCAACGACGAATACGGCCACGAGATCGGCGATCAGCTACTAACTATCGCAGCAGAGCGATTGCGCACCAGCCTGCGGTCCTGCGACATTATCGGTCGTCCTGGCGGTGACGAGTTCGTGGCGTTGGTACCAGATGTCGTGGGTGACGTTGCCGAGAAGCTGGCGACGCGCCTGACAAATTCTCTGGAGCAAACCTACCTGATCGGCGCGCTGAAGCTCGATTGTGCTGCCAGCATAGGTCTCGCACTTTATCCTGAACATGCCAGCACGCTCACCGGCCTGTTGCGTGCCGCGGACCAGGCAATGTACCGCGCCAAAGCGCGCTGTCGTGGTGTCGTCGATCTGGAAAGCACGGCCTTACTCGAAAAGGCGATCTAAACCTCATTCCGCCTGGTTTCCCTGCCATACTCACGCTCGTAATAATAATCGTGATGCCACGGTCTGTTACTTGTAGTTAATAGGGAGAAACTGCATGCTTTTTAGCCGGAAAATCGTCTACCTGACCTTCCTGGTCCTGTTAATGACAACATTTGTTCTTTCACACGCCAACCGGGTGGTCGCTGCGGAATACGCTGCATTGCCAGCGAGTGCTGAGGAGACAACGCCACTCAGGACCGGCGATCGGGCACCTGAATTTACGGTACGAACGGTGGATGATGAGCCGTTCGTGTTTGACCCGGACAATCTCGAACGGCCGGTGATTCTTATCTCGTTCCGCGGCGGCTGGTGTCCTTATTGCAATATGCATCTTTCCGAGCTGCGCACTGTCATTCCTGAGTTGAAGAAAAATGGCATAGACGTGCTGTTTCTAAGCAATGACCGACCTGAGTTGTTGTATTCCAGCTTGAAAATGGAAACTCAGGAGGACATAGACGGCCTCGATTACGTGATTCTGTCGGATGCGAATATCAATGCAGCGATGGCGCTTGGCACCGCATTTCGGACCGAAAAGGGTTTGACTGACTACCTGGATAAAAAAGATCGTGATTATGCAGGCTCGTCGATCGGTATGCACAACGCACTTGCGGTGCCGGCAGTTTATGTGGTCGATCAGTCAGGTGAGATTGTTTTCGATTTCGTCAATCCTAACTATAAAGTTCGCTTGCCTGCTGATGAATTGCTGGAAACGGCTAATAAGCTACTCGGCAAATAGTCACATAGCAGCAGATTGAATAACACAGCCGGTCCCCAGGGTGGCCGGCTGTGTCCTTTCTGTGGCAGTCTAGCGACTGTTACGAGGGGGTAGCTCAATGACGACCGAGAGCAACGGGCCGATTGCACGTATTGTGCGGGCGACGACGAAAGTTGAGCCAAATGAAATCCGGGCAACCGTTCTCTCGTTTGCCTTCCTGTTTATGCTCATGCTGGCATACAACATTCTAAAGCCGGTCCGTGACGCCATGGCCAGCGACTGGTCCGATCCTGAAGTCGCCACGCTCTGGACCATCAATTTTTTCATCAGTGCATTGGCCGTCAGTATTTATGGACTGGCTGTCGCGCGGCTTCGATTCAAGTACCTGGTGCCAGGCTTGTACGGCTTCTTCGCGTTTTCCTTTCTCGCATTTTATGCTGGTAGCTCCGCGGTAGAGGATGCTGTTCTTATCGAAAAATCCTTTTACGTGTGGATCAGCGTTTTCTCACTTTTTCATATATCTGTTTTTTGGAGTTTGATGTCCGATGTTTTCTCCAAAGCCCAGGCACCACGTTTGTTTGCGTTCATTGCGAGTGGGGCCAGCATCGGCACACTGGCTGGATCATCGATACCGCTTTTCCTGGCAAGCGTCATTGGCACGCAAAACCTGATGCTGATCGCCGCAGCGGTTTTGGTCGGGATAATTCCTGCGCTTGGTTACTTGCAGAAACTGAAGATCACCGAGCTGGGCAATGAAAACGTCCAGGTTGATCTCAACGAGCAACAATCGATTGGCGGTAACCCGTTCGCGGGATTCACGCTGCTGTTCAGGAATCCGTATTTGCTGGGCATCGCGGTTTTCATACTGCTCTACACAGCTGTTGGCTCGTTCGTCTATTTCGAGCTGAAGAATGTTCTCGAAGTCTTTACCCGGGACGAGCGTACGACGATCTGGGCCGGTATCAACACCTCAATCAACGTAATAGCGATTGCGACGGCCTGGTTTGCCACCGGTCGAATCACAACGAAACTAGGCCTGGCGAAGACGCTTGCGTTAATCCCTGTGCTCGTCGCCATTGGTTTACTGGTCGTTGCCGTCAACCCGATTATGGCAGCGATTATTGCCGCACAAATCGTCCTCAAGGGTGGCAACTATTCCGTCACACGTCCCGGGCGTGAAATGTTGTACACCGTTGTCGATCGCGAGACGCGCTTCAAGGCCAAGCCCGTCATCGATATCGTCGTCTATCGCGGTGGCGATACCATTACAGGATGGGCATTTGCCGGACTAACCGCAGGGCTCGGGCTCGGCCTGGGCGTTGTCGCTGCCATCGGTGCGGGAATTGCATTGCTCTGGGCAATCACGGGCGTGTATCTTGGGCGAAAATTTGAAAAAAGCACCGATGCGGTGACAGCAACAGGAGAGAGCAGCTGAATAACATGAAAAGTGCCTGGATTTGCGACGCCGTTCGCACCCCAATCGGTCGCTACGGTGGCGCGTTATCGAGTGTCCGTGCTGATGACCTCGGAGCGATCCCGATCAGGGCTTTGACAGAGCGCAACCCGGGTCTCAACCCGGAGCAAATTGATGATCTGATTTTTGGCTGCGCCAACCAGGCAGGCGAAGACAATCGCAATGTTGCACGAATGTCTGCGTTGCTGGCAGGACTGCCACCATCGGTGCCGGCCGCGACAGTCAATCGCCTGTGCGGTTCGGGCATGAATGCCGTAGGCAACGCTGCGCACGCGATCCAGGCAGGTCAGGCAGATCTCATCATTGCCGGTGGCGTTGAATCAATGTCCAGGGCGCCGTTCGTCCTGGCCAAATCAACCGCAGCATTCAGCCGCAATGCCGAAATGTACGACACAACGCTGGGCTGGCGTTTCATTAACAAAAAACTCGAGCAGCAATACGGCAGCGACTCAATGGCAGAGACGGCAGAAAACGTTGCTGCGGATTTCGATGTATCACGAGCGGACCAGGATCAGTTTGCACTGCGTAGCCAGCAGAAAGCAGAAGAGGCGATCGCCGCAGGACGACTGAGTGAAGAAATCACGCCGGTCAGCATCCCACAACGTCGCGGCGATCCTGTTGTTTTCGACACAGATGAACATCCGCGCGCCAACTCCACTATCGATGGACTGGATAAACTGAAACCATTCGTGCGCAGCGATGGCACGGTAACCGCAGGAAACGCGTCCGGCATCAACGATGGCGCCTGCGCGCTGCTAATAGCGTCCGATGACGCAGTAAAAACACATGACCTCAAACCGCTGGCCAGCGTCGTCGCCTGGGCCGCCGTTGGCGTGGAGCCAAGAGTTATGGGCATCGGTCCTGTACCCGCATGCAGAAAAGTACTGCAGCTGGCGGACCTGTACCTGGACAAGATGGACGTTATAGAACTCAACGAGGCATTCGCCGCACAGGGACTGGCCGTGCTCCGCGAACTTGGCATCGACGATGACGCAGAACACGTAAACCCGAATGGCGGCGCAATAGCACTGGGACACCCATTGGGCATGTCGGGCGCAAGGCTGGTAACGACGGCGGCCTACCAGCTACAACGCACTAAGGGCACCTATGCACTTTGCACGATGTGCATAGGCGTAGGGCAGGGCATAGCGATGATAATCAAAAGAGCATAAAACCCGATGGCCGAAATAGTGCCGGATGGCGAATCAAGAAATCTCCGCGTCCTCGCGGAACGCA
>PVMK01143670.1_pt1 | contig 44772 bp, 52 predicted proteins | sample 1853481 | NCBI WGS metagenome assembly PVMK01 (sample SAMN08533507, study PRJNA380276) | Marine sediment metagenome, whole genome shotgun sequencing project.
AGGAGGCCGGCACACGCCGTTTTTCAACGGGTACCGGCCTCAGTTTTATTTTCGGACGACGGATGTGACTGGGGTGGCGAATCTTCCGGAGGGGACGGAGATGGTCATGCCCGGCGACAATGTCGAGATGACGGTGGAACTGATCGTGCCGATCGCCATGGAGGAAAAGCTGCGCTTTGCCATCCGCGAAGGCGGCCGAACCGTCGGCGCAGGCATCGTCGCAAGCATTATCGAATAATCCGGGTTCTGACGGCAGATGGGTGGAGAATCGGGCTCATCACGGCTTGGCGGCCGGCCGGTTTTCGTTTCGTTGCTCGTCAAATTCGGGGTGGAATCCCGAAATAGGGGTGTAGCTCAGCTGGTAGAGCACCGGTCTCCAAAACCGGTTGTCGGGGGTTCGATCCCCTCCGCCCCTGCCAGATTCATCACTTTCTTGGCGCAAGGTCTTGCGTTGGAAGGCAAAGTTGCATAATTAGGAGGCTCAAGGGCGCGCGATTCTGGCGATTGCGCGCCTTTAAGTTCGGCAGTATGGCGAAAACAAACCCGTTTCAGTTTCTTCAGCAGGTTCGCTCCGAGGTGTCGAAGGTCACTTGGCCGACGCGGCGCGAAACCGCTGTCACGACCATAATGGTCTTCGTGATGGTCTTCCTTGCGGCGATCTTTTTTTTCGCCGCCGACCAGATCATGAGCTGGGGCGTTGGCTTGCTACTCGGCGCAGCCGGTTGAGGCAGGGATACGGGATCTAGATGGCGAAGCGCTGGTATATCATCCACGCTTATTCGAACTTTGAGAAAAAGGTTGCCGACTCCATCCGCGAACAGGCGGTGTCGGCTGGCCTTAATCATTTGATCGATGAGATACTCGTACCGACCGAGAAGGTCGTTGAAATGCGCCGCGGCCGCAAGGTCGATGCGGAGCGCAAGTTCTTTCCCGGTTATGTGCTGGTCCGCATGGACATGACCGACGAGGCGTTTCACCTGATCAAGAACACCCCGAAGGTGACGGGATTTCTGGGAACAGGCGCCAAGCCGATGCCGATCCCCGATGCGGAAGCGGAGCGGATCATGGCGCAGGTCCAGGAAGGCGTGGAGCGGCCGAAGCCCTCGATCAGCTTCGAGATCGGCGAGCGGATTCGTGTCGCCGACGGGCCGTTTGCCTCCTTTGAGGGAAATGTCGAGGACGTCGATGAAGAGCGCACCCGGCTCAAGGTCGCCGTGTCGATCTTCGGCCGGGCGACGCCGGTCGAACTTGAATACGGCCAGGTGGAGAAACTCTGACCTGACCGGTACCGGCGTGGAAGGGCGGTGATGTATGCCATGCATCCGGGTAAGCCCGCACCACGCACCCGAAATGCCGGCCCGCCCGCGGACCGGTTCAAAACGGAGTAGGATATGGCAAAGAAAATTGCAGGCTATCTGAAGCTTCAGGTGCCGGCCGGGGCGGCAAATCCGTCGCCGCCGATCGGTCCCGCGCTTGGCCAGCGCGGGTTGAATATCATGGAGTTCTGCAAGGCGTTCAACGCGGCTTCGCAGGATTTGGAGAAGGGCGCACCGATCCCGGTGGTGATCACGATTTACGGTGACAAATCCTTCACCTTCGAAATGAAGACGCCGCCAGTGTCGTTTTTTCTCAAGAAGGCGGCGAAACTGCCAAAGGGATCGCAAGAGCCGGGTCGGGAGATCACCGGCAGGGTGACGCGCAATCAGGTTCGCGAAATCGCCGAACAGAAGATGGTCGACCTGAACGCCGGGGATATTGAAGCGGCAATGCGCATGGTTGAGGGCTCGGCCCGTTCCATGGGCTTTGAGGTGACGGGGTAACGGTCATGGCAAAGCTTGGAAAACGATTAAAGACAGCCCGCGAAGAAATTGATCGGGCAAAGTTTTATCCGATTGAGGAAGCAGTGAAGCTGGTCAAGGAACGAGCCACGGCGAAATTCGACGAAACGGTCGAAGTGGCGTTGAATCTCGGCGTCGATCCGCGGCACTCCGATCAAATGGTGCGCGGTGGTCAACCTGCCGAACGGATCGGGCCGCTCTCAGCGCGTCGCCGTGTTTGCGCGCGGCGAGAAGGCCGATGAAGCCAAGGCGGCCGGTGCCGATGTGGTTGGCGCGGAGGACCTGGTCGAACAGGTCCAGGGTGGCCAGATCGACTTTGACCGTGTGATTGCGACGCCGGACATGATGCCGCTTGTCGGGCGTCTCGGCAAAGTGCTTGGACCGCGCGGCTTGATGCCGAACCCGAAAGTCGGCTCGGTGACGATGGATGTCGTCCAGGCGGTGAAAGACGCCAAGGGTGGCTCGATCGAATTCCGCGTGGAGAAAGCCGGCATCATTCACGCCGGCGTCGGCAAGGCGTCGTTTTCCGAAGAAGCGCTTGCAGAAAACATCCGGGCCTTCGCCGAGGCGGTCAATCGTGCAAAGCCGGCGGGCGCCAAGGGAACCTACTTGAAACGCGTTTCGGTCGCCTCCACGCAGGGGCCGGGCGTGAAGATCGATCCGGCGTCGCTTTTCGCCGGCTGAGATTGAACTGAATTTCGTCCGGAGCGATCCGGGCGAATATCCCGGCGAATGAGAAATGCGCCGGGTCGGGCCCATGAAACAGGTCCGAAGTCCTGTCCGAGATTGCAGGTGAGCGGGAGGCTTCAGGCTTTTCGCTTCTAAGCCGAAAGGGCCAGCATGAGATGGGGTCATGAACCGCAACATGGGCGGCATGCCGCCCGATGTCGGTTCGAACCTCTTGTCCTTCGTAGCCCCGGTCGGGGAGCGAAGGCCCGGAACCGGTCTTGCGACCGGGTTGCGGGGGACAGGCGTTCACCGCTGCCTGGCTTCCGTAAGGGTCCGGGCGGCACAGGCGAAACGGCCAGCGGGGCTCCAGATGCGTGCCCGGCGGCCAGATGAGGACAGAGGCAGTGGATAGAGCGCAGAAAAGCGAATTGGTCTCAACTCTCAACGGCGTGTTTTGCGACGCGAACGTTGTGGTTGTTGCCCACTATTCCGGCCTGAACGTTTCCCAAATGACCGATCTCAGGTCGCGCATGAAGGAAGCGGGGGCCAGCCTTAAGGTCGCCAAGAACCGCCTCGTCAAACTCGCACTGAAAGGCACGGACGCCGAAAATATCAGCGACCTTTTCCAGGGTCCGACGGTTATTGCCTATTCCGATGATCCGATCGCCGCTCCCAAGGTTGCCGCCGAATTTGCAAAGGGCCACGAAAGTTTCGTGATCCTTGGCGGCACAATGGGCGCAACGGGCCTGGACAAGAACGGCGTTGAGGCACTCGCCAAACTGCCGTCGCTGGATGAATTGCGGGCCAGGCTTGTCGGCATGATCAGCACGCCGGCAACGCGAATTGCAGGTGTCTTGCAGGCACCGGCAGGCCAGCTTGCCCGGGTATTCGGCGCCTATGGTGCGAAAGACGAAGCGGCCTGAGACGGGCCTTGGAATGACTGAAACGGTTCGAACTGACAGGAAGTTAAATTATGGCTGATTTAGAAAAAATCGCAGAAGACCTCTCCAGCCTGACGGTGCTGGAAGCGGCGGAACTCTCCAAAATGCTGGAAGAGAAGTGGGGCGTTTCCGCGGCTGCTCCGGTTGCCGTCGCGGCGGCTGTTGCCGGTGCGGGCGGCGAGGCCGCGGCGGAAGAACAGGACGAGTTCGATGTCGTCCTGACCTCTTACGGTGAAAAGAAAATCAATGTCATCAAGGAAGTGCGCGCCATGACCGGTCTGGGGCTGAAAGAAGCCAAGGACCTGGTGGAAGCCGTGCCGAAAGCGGTGAAGGAAGCCGTCTCGAAGGGGGAAGCTGAGGAACTCAAGACGAAACTTGAGGAAGCCGGCGCGACGGTGGAACTGAAGTAAGGCGTTTTTGCCTCTGGTCCGGGCGCTGGCGCGCCCGGACCCGTATTGCCGGCGGTTGACCGGCAGGCTGCCCGGAAATACGCACCCCGCCCCGGTTGACCGGGAATACAGGTGCTTCTTTGCGGACAGCCGACAAACCAAACCGCGACTGCGGTTGGCATGTATTCACACTGACGAGGATAATTCATGGCGAAGTCGAGCAAAGCCACGAAAACGGCGAGCTTTTCAGGCCGCCGGCGGATCCGCAAATTTTTCGGTCATATTACCGAAGCAGCGGAAATGCCGAACCTGATCGAAGTGCAGAAGTCTTCCTACGATCAGTTTTTGATGGTTGAGGAGCCCGAGGGCGGCCGCAAAGACGAAGGCCTGCAGGCCGTTTTCAAGTCGGTTTTTCCGATCTCCGACTTTTCCGGCACCGCGATGCTGGAATTCGTCTCCTACGAATACGAGCCACCAAAATTCGACACCGAGGAATGCCGTCAGCGCGACATGACCTATGCCGCACCGCTCAAGGTTACGCTTCGGCTCATCGTTTTTGACATCGATGAAGAAACCGGCGCCAAGTCAGTCAAGGACATCAAGGAGCAGGAAGTCTATATGGGCGACATGCCGTTGATGACGGACAACGGCACGTTCATCATCAATGGCACTGAACGGGTGATCGTCTCGCAGATGCACCGCTCTCCCGGTGTCTTCTTCGATCACGATAAGGGCAAGACGCATTCGTCCGGCAAGCTGTTGTTCGCCGCCCGCATCATTCCCTATCGCGGGTCCTGGCTGGATATTGAGTTTGACGCCAAGGACATCATCCATGCGCGTATTGACCGGCGCCGGAAAATCCCGGCCACGTCTCTTTTGATGGCGCTCGGCATGGATGGCGACGAGATTCTCGACACTTTTTACGATCGTGTCACCGCTACCCGAAAAGGCGATGCCTGGACGCTGCCGTTCGACGCTGAGCGTTTGAAAGGGTCAAAGGCCGCCGACGACCTGGTCGATGCAAAAACCGGCAAGGTCGTCGTCGAGGCGGGCAAAAAGATCACCGAGCGGCTGGCCAAGCAGCTTGGCGACAGAGGTGTCAATAAGCTCAAGGTCACCGATAGCGCGCTGATCGGCCGCTATCTGGCGGAAGACATCTTCAACGCCGAAACCGGCGAGATTTTTGCCGAGGCGGGTGACGAAATCTCCGAAGAGATGCTTGAGCAGTTCTCCGAACTTGGCCGCGATGAGCTGTCACTGCTTGAGATAGATCACATCAATGTCGGCGGTTATATCCGCAACACCCTTTCCGCCGACAAGAACGAGAACCGTGAAGAAGCGCTGTTCGACATCTATCGCGTCATGCGACCGGGCGAGCCGCCGACGATCGACACGGCCGAGGCGATGTTCGCATCGCTGTTTTTCGACTCGGAGCGCTACGATCTGTCCGCCGTCGGCCGCGTGAAGATGAATATGCGGCTCGATCTCGATGCCGAAGACACCGTGCGCACCTTGCGCAAGGACGATATTCTAGCCGTCGTCAAGACGCTGGTCGATCTCAGGGATGGCCGCGGCGAAATCGACGACATCGACAATCTCGGCAACCGCCGGGTACGCTCGGTTGGCGAATTGATGGAAAATCAGTACCGGGTCGGCCTGCTCAGGATGGAGCGGGCGATCAAGGAGCGCATGTCGTCGGTGGAAATCGACACCGTCATGCCGCAGGACCTGATCAACGCCAAGCCGGCGGCCGCGGCGGTTCGCGAATTCTTCGGTTCCTCGCAGCTCTCGCAATTCATGGATCAGACCAATCCCTTATCGGAAATCACCCACAAGCGGCGGCTCTCGGCGCTGGGACCCGGTGGTCTGACACGTGAGCGGGCCGGGTTTGAAGTGCGCGACGTGCATCCGACCCATTACGGACGAATTTGCCCCATCGAAACGCCGGAAGGCCCGAATATCGGCCTTATCAATTCGCTGGCGACATTTGCGCGGGTCAATAAATACGGCTTTATCGAGAGCCCGTACCGCAAGATCATCGACGGCAAGGTGTCCGATGAGGTCGTCTATCTTTCGGCGATGGAGGAATCGAAATATTTCGTCGCCCAGGCCAACGCGCCGCGCGATGAAAAAGGCGCCTTCATCAACGAACTGGTGACGTGCCGCCATTCCGGCGACGTCATGATGGTGTCGCGCGACAAGGTCGATTTGATGGATGTGTCGCCAAAGCAGCTTGTTTCGGTGGCCGCGGCGCTGATTCCCTTCCTTGAGAACGACGATGCCAACCGTGCCTTGATGGGCTCCAACATGCAACGGCAGGCCGTGCCGCTGGTGCGGGCCGAAGCGCCGCTTGTGGGCACCGGAATGGAGCCGATCGTGGCGGGCGATTCCGGCGCGGCGATCGGTGCGCGGCGGAGTGGCGTCGTCGATCAGGTCGATGCCACCCGTATCGTCATCCGGGCAACCGAAGAACTCGACGCCTCCATATCCGGTGTCGATATCTACCGGCTGCAGAAGTTCCAGCGCTCCAATCAAAACACCTGCATTACACAGCGTCCGCTGGTGAAGGTCGGTGACTTTGTGGAGAAGCGCGAGGTCATCGCCGACGGTCCGTCCACGGACCATGGCGATCTGGCTTTGGGCCGTAATGTCCTCGTCGCCTTCATGCCGTGGAATGGATACAATTTCGAGGACTCCATTCTGTTATCGGAGCGGATTGTCCGCGACGACGTCTTCACCTCGATCCACATTGAGGAATTTGAGGTGATGGCGCGGGACACCAAGCTGGGTCCTGAGGAAATCACCCGCGACATTCCGAACGTTTCGGAAGAGGCTCTGAAGAACCTCGACGAGGCCGGTATCGTCTATGTCGGCGCCGAAGTGCTGCCGGCCGATATTCTGGTCGGCAAGATCACGCCGAAGGGCGAGAGCCCGATGACGCCGGAGGAAAAGCTCCTGCGCGCAATTTTCGGCGAGAAGGCGTCCGATGTTCGCGACACCTCGCTGCGCATGTCGCCGGGCGCTTATGGCACGGTCGTGGAAGTCCGCGTCTTCAACCGCCATGGCGTTGAGAAGGACGAGCGCGCCATGGCGATCGAACGCGAGGAGATCGAACGCCTCGCCAAGGATCGCGATGACGAACAATCGATCCTCGACCGCAACATCTACGGCCGCCTGGCGGAAATGCTCAAGGGCAAAAAGGGCACGGCCGGACCGAAAGGCTTCAAGAAGAACTCGCTCATCGACGATGAGGTGCTTGAAGAAAATCCGCGCTCCCAGTGGTGGCAGTTCGCCGTCGCCGAAGACAAGCGGATGAGCGAGATCGAGGCCCTCAGGACGCAGTACGAGGAAAGCCGCAAGCGACTTGAAAACCGCTTTATCGACAAGGTGGAGAAGCTGCAGCGCGGCGATGAGCTGCCGCCCGGCGTGATGAAGATGGTCAAGGTCTTCGTCGCGGTGAAGCGCAAGATCCAGCCGGGAGACAAGATGGCCGGCCGCCACGGCAACAAGGGCGTGGTGTCGAAAATCGTTCCGGTGGAAGACATGCCGTTCCTTGAAGACGGCACGCATGTCGACATCGTGCTCAATCCGCTCGGCGTTCCGAGCCGGATGAATGTCGGCCAGATCCTGGAAACCCATCTGGGGTGGGCTTGCGCGGGACTTGGCAAGAAAGTTGGCGCGCTTGTTGAAATCTACCGGCAATCGGGTGATCTGAAGCCGCTCAAGGGCATTTTGTCCGATCTTTACGACGACAATGAAAAGAACGAGCCGGTGTCCAAGTTCGACGACGAGTCGATCGTGCGTCTGGGCGAACAGCTTTCGGCCGGCGTATCGATCGCGACGCCCGTCTTCGACGGCGCCAAGGAAGAGAACATCGTTGAACTCCTTGACAAGGCGGGGCTCGATCACTCCGGTCAGTCGCAGCTTTACGATGGCCGCACCGGAGAAATGTTCGATCGCAAGGTCACGGTCGGTTACATCTACATGCTGAAGCTGCACCATCTGGTCGATGACAAGATCCACGCCCGCTCGATTGGGCCGTATTCGCTGGTCACCCAGCAGCCGCTTGGCGGCAAGGCGCAGTTCGGCGGCCAGCGTTTCGGCGAAATGGAGGTCTGGGCGCTGGAAGCCTATGGCGCCGCCTATACGCTGCAGGAGATGTTGACGGTGAAGTCGGACGACGTTGCCGGCCGCACCAAGGTCTATGAATCGATCGTGCGTGGCGATGACACGTTCGAGGCAGGCATTCCGGAAAGCTTCAACGTTCTGGTGAAAGAGATGCGATCGCTCGGTCTCAGTGTCGAACTGGAAAACACCGACAAGGACGAACCGCGGATTACAGACAATTATGAACAGCAGGACGCCGCCGAATAAGGGTGGCGACCAAATTACCTTGAAATCAGACATGCCGCGCCCGGTTGCGCGGCGACGCGTCCGCACTGGCGCAAACTATGGCGAAGGAGAATGACCGCATGAACCAAGAGGTCATGAACATCTTCAATACGCAGGTCCCGGCGCAGACCTTCGATCAAATCCGCATTTCACTGGCCAGCCCTGAGAAGATTCATTCCTGGTCGTTCGGCGAGATCAAGAAGCCGGAAACGATCAATTACCGGACCTTCAAGCCGGAGCGCGACGGCCTGTTCTGCGCTCGCATTTTCGGTCCGATCAAGGATTATGAGTGCCTTTGCGGCAAATACAAGCGGATGAAGTTCAAGGGCATCATCTGCGAGAAGTGCGGCGTTGAGGTCACCTTGGCGCGCGTGCGCCGGGAGCGGATGGGCCACATAGAACTGGCCGCGCCGGTTGCGCATATCTGGTTCCTGAAGTCATTGCCCTCGCGCATCGGCCTGATGCTTGACATGACGCTGAAGGACATTGAGCGTGTTCTGTATTTCGAGAATTACATCGTCGTGGAGCCGGGCATCACGCCGCTGGCTGAAAAGCAGTTGCTGAGCGAAGACGAATATCTGGAGGCGCAGGACCAGTACGGCGCCGATTCCTTCACCGCGATGATTGGCGCGGAAGCCGTCCGCGAAATGCTGATAGCGATCGATATGGAAGCGGAGACGGTCAAACTCCGCCAGGAGATCGCCGAATCCAAGTCCGAGCTGAAGCCGAAGAAACTCGCCAAGCGGCTCAAGCTGATTGAGGCCTTCATCCACTCCGGCAACCGGCCGGAATGGATGATCCTGACCGTCGTGCCGGTGATACCGCCGGATCTGAGGCCGTTGGTGCCGCTCGACGGTGGCCGGTTCGCGACCTCCGATCTCAATGATCTCTATCGCCGGGTGATCAACCGCAACAATCGCCTGAAACGGCTGATCGATCTGCGGGCACCGGACATCATCATCCGCAACGAACAGCGGATGCTGCAGGAATCCGTCGACGCCCTGTTCGACAATGGCCGGCGTGGGCGCGTCATTACCGGCACCAACAAGCGGCCGCTGAAATCCCTGTCCGACATGCTGAAGGGCAAACAGGGCCGGTTCCGCCAGAACCTGCTCGGCAAGCGCGTCGACTATTCCGGCCGTTCGGTCATCGTCGTCGGCCCGGAATTGAAACTGCATCAGTGCGGACTGCCAAAGAAAATGGCACTGGAGTTGTTCAAGCCGTTCATCTATTCGCGGCTCGATGCCAAGGGCTATTCATCGACGGTCAAGCAAGCGAAAAAACTGGTTGAAAAGGAGAAGCCGGAGGTCTGGGACATCCTTGACGAGGTGATCCGCGAACACCCGGTCCTGCTCAACCGGGCGCCGACGCTGCACCGGCTTGGAATCCAGGCGTTCGAACCGGTTCTCATCGAGGGCAAGGCGATTCAGCTGCATCCGCTGGTTTGCGCCGCCTTCAATGCCGATTTCGACGGCGACCAGATGGCGGTCCATATTCCCTTGTCGCTGGAAGCACAGCTGGAAGCTCGCGTCCTGATGATGTCGACGAACAACATTCTGCATCCGGCCAATGGTCAGCCGATCATCGTGCCGTCGCAGGATATTGTGCTCGGCCTCTACTACCTTTCTCTCATGCAGGAGAACGAGCCTGGCGAGGGCATGGCCTTCGGGTCGATTGCGGAATTGCACCATGCCCTGGAAGCCGGGTTCGTGACGCTGCACAGCAAGATCAAGGGGCGCTTCAAGAGCGTCGATGAAGACGGCGATCAGACGTCCGGTATCTATGAAACCACACCGGGACGCATGCTGATCGGCGAATTGTTGCCGAAGCATGCCGCGGTGCCGTACGACGTCTGCAACAGGCTGATGACCAAGAAGGAAATCAGCAAGATGATCGATACGGTCTATCGTCACACCGGTCAGAAGGAGACCGTGGTTTTCTGCGACCGGATCATGCAGCTCGGCTTCACCCACGCCGCGAAGGCGGGCATTTCGTTCGGCAAGGACGATATGGTGATTCCCGAATCCAAGGCCGGGCTGGTGGAAGAAACGCGGGCGCTCGTTGGCGAATATGAGCAGCAATACAATGACGGCCTCATCACCCAGGGCGAAAAATACAACAAGGTTGTCGATGCCTGGGCCAAGGCGACCGACCGCGTCGCCGATGCGATGATGAAAAAAATCCAGGCTGTCGAATTCGACGAGAAAACCGGCCGTCAGAAGCCGGTCAACTCGATCTATATGATGTCGCATTCCGGCGCGCGCGGCTCGCCGGCCCAGATGAAGCAGCTGGCCGGTATGCGGGGCCTGATGGCCAAGCCGTCGGGCGAGATCATCGAGAGCCCGATTATCTCCAATTTCAAGGAGGGGCTGTCGGTTCTGGAGTATTTCAACTCCACACACGGGGCGCGGAAGGGTCTGGCGGATACGGCGCTGAAAACCGCCAATTCCGGCTATCTGACCCGCCGGCTCGTCGATGTCGCCCAGGATTGCATCATCAATGAGGAGGACTGCGGTACCAGGAACGGGCTGACGATGGAGGCGGTTATCGATGCCGGTCATGTCGTTGCCTCGCTGGGTGTGCGCGTTCTCGGGCGCACGGCGGTCGAAGACATCAAGGATCCGGCCAGCGGCGAGGTCATCATCAAGGCTGACACGTTGATGGTGGAAAAGGATGTTGAGGCTATCGAGGCCGCAAAGGTACAGGTGATCAAGATTCGCTCGGTGCTGACCTGCGAGACCAAACACGGTGTGTGCGCGTGCTGCTACGGGCGCGATCTCGCCCGCGGCACGCCGGTCAATATGGGTGAGGCCGTTGGCGTCATTGCGGCGCAGTCGATCGGCGAGCCGGGTACGCAGCTGACGATGCGGACGTTCCACATCGGTGGCACGGCGCAGGTTGTCAATCAGTCGTTCCTGGAATCGAACTTCGAAGGCAAGGTCGATATCCGCAACCGCTCGATCGTGCGCGATTCCGATGGCAAGCACATCGCCATGGGCCGCAACATGCAGGTCGTCATCGTCGATGAAAACGGTGATGAACGGGTCAGCCACAGGGTGACCTACGGCGCGCGGCTGTTTGTTGATGCTGGCGACACGATCAAGCGCGGTCAACGGATTGCTGAATGGGATCCCTATACCCGTCCGGTCTTGACTGAAGTTGGCGGCACCGTTGAATTTGAGGACATGGTCGAGGGTGCTTCGGTGACAGAAACCACCGACGAATCGACAGGCATCACCAAACGGATTGTGATCGACTGGCGAGCCAATCCGCGCGGTGCCGACCTCAAGCCGGCGATTGTGATCAAGGACAAGAAAGGCAATGTGCTGAAGGTGGAACGGGGGGAGGCCAGGTATCTGCTTTCCGTCGATTCGATCTTGTCCGTCGAGCCGGGCGCCGATGTCCGGGCAGGCGACGTTCTGGCGCGCATCCCCATGGAAAGCGCCAAAACGCGCGATATCACTGGCGGTCTGCCGCGGGTTGCCGAACTCGTCGAGGCGCGGCGGCCGAAGGACCACGCGGTGATCGCCGATATTTCCGGGACGGTGAAATTTGGCCGCGATTACAAGAACAAACGGCGTATCATCATTGAATCGCTTGAAGAGGGTGGCGAGAATTCGGAATTCCTTATTCCCAAGGGCCGGCCGTTCCACCTTCAGGAAGGCGATGTCATCGAGAAGGGCGATTATATTCTCGACGGGCTGCCAGCTCCCCATGACATCCTGGCGATCAAGGGCGTTGAGGAACTCGCCGCTTATCTGGTCAACGAAATCCAGGAGGTCTACCGGCTGCAGGGCGTGTTCATCAACGACAAGCATATCGAGGTGATTGTCCGGCAGATGCTGCAGAAGGTGGAAATCGACGATCAGGGCGATTCAGATTTCCTCCACGCCGAGCAGATTGACCGTATCGAATTCGATGAGGTCAATGAGCGGCTCAAGGAAAACGGCAAGAAGCAAGCAACGGCGACACCGGTTCTTCTTGGCATCACCAAGGCGAGCTTGCAGACGCGGTCGTTCATATCGGCGGCCTCGTTCCAGGAAACGACACGCGTACTGACGGAAGCGGCCGTTAACGGCAAGACCGACACGCTGGAAGGTCTGAAGGAAAATGTAATTGTCGGCCGGCTGATCCCGGCCGGTACCGGCGGCATGATCAACCGGTTGCGTCAGGTGGCGACCAAGCGCGACGAATTGATCCTTGAAGAGGAGCGCAAACGTGCCGCCGCGGCCGCTCAGGCGGCACTGGCCGACCTTTCCGGCGAGGAGGCTGACGCCGCGGAATGAGAATTGCCGGATGATTGCACAAAGCCGCCGGATCGATCCGGCGGCTTTTTCCTGTCGAATGATACCAGGGATGCCGGGTCCTGCCATTGGCCGGAGAGCGGCGATCAGGCGCTGTGTGCCAGGCGCCCTGTAAGTTGTTCGGCAATAAGCGGCGCTGGCGAAACTGTGCGACTCCAGACCTTGCGGCGATCGGTCAAGGCAACTATCTGGCGGTCGAGCCAGCATTCAGACGCGGTTCATCCGGGCTGTGTTTGTTATGATCATTGAAAACCGGAACCCTTTCGGCGTCCGAAGCGTCTTATTGACAGAACCTTCGGGGATTGGACCATGATGATCGCTGTTCTTTGGCGCTCGGCGCTTTTCGTTCTCCTGACTTCCGGCACGATCACGCTGATGGCTTTGCCCTATCTGGGTTGATGGCGTGTCGGACAGGCGGCGATAAACCTTTTGCGCCGCAACATTTTTTTCGATATCGGGGTTGACGCTCCCGGGCCCACCGTCTAGATCACCGACACCCGCGGGCAGGCGGTAAGCCACGCCCGGTTTCGTGCGTTCTAAGCACGGAACCAGATGGCTTAGACGCTGCCTGGGTTTGATGTTGAAACACTGAGCGACATGATCGCGGAATGGTCCGTGATCCTCTGTTTTTGCCGGATCGCGGAAGCGCGGTCTGGCGCATTTGGCCGCCTTGGGGAATTTCCGGGGCGCTGCCGGGTAACCAGAGCTGGAAGGGCGGACATGCCGACTATCCAACAGCTGATTCGCAAGCCGCGTCAGGACAAGCCACGGCGCAACAAGGTGCCGGCGCTGGAGGCCAATCCGCAAAAGCGTGGCGTTTGCACGCGCGTATATACGACGACGCCGAAGAAGCCGAACTCGGCGCTTCGCAAGGTCGCCAAGGTGCGTCTGACAAATGGCTTCGAGGTGATCGGCTATATTCCCGGCGAAGGCCATAACCTGCAGGAGCACTCCGTGGTCATGATCCGCGGTGGCCGTGTGAAGGACCTACCGGGCGTGCGCTACCATATTCTTCGTGGCGTTCTGGATACCCAGGGCGTCAAGGACCGCAAGCAGCGGCGCTCCAAATACGGCACCAAGCGGCCGAAATAGTCCGGGCGGGAGCCAGGCGCAGTACAAGACGATCCGGACGCGGCAGATTGGCGATCCGGGGCAAATGAGAGCTAGAGAGACAGGCCATGTCGCGACGCCATCGTGCCGAGAAGCGGGAAATCATTCCGGATCCGAAGTTCGGAGATGTGGTGGTTTCCAAATTCATGAATTCCGTCATGTATGACGGCAAGAAATCGGAAGCCGAAGCCATCGTCTACGGCGCGCTCGATACAATTGAACAGAAGGTCCGGCAGGATCCGGTCGCCGTTTTCCATCAGGCGCTGGACAATGTCATGCCGCAACTGGAAGTCCGGTCCCGCCGGGTCGGCGGCGCCACATACCAGGTGCCAGTGGAGGTGCGCGTCGATCGCCGTCAGGCGCTGGCCATCCGCTGGCTGATCAGCGCCGCGCGCGCCCGCAACGAGCGGACCATGATTGAGCGCCTTTCCGGCGAGCTTATGGACGCTTCCAACAATCGCGGCAATGCCGTCAAAAAGCGCGAAGACACGCACAAAATGGCGGAAGCCAACCGCGCGTTCTCGCATTATCGCTGGTAACTGGAAGCCGACGAGACAGATCCGATGGCCCGCGAATACAAGATCGAGGATTACCGTAATTTCGGCATCATGGCCCACATCGATGCCGGGAAGACGACAACGACGGAACGCATCCTGTATTACACCGGCAAGAGCCACAAGATCGGCGAAGTCCATGACGGCGCCGCGACGATGGACTGGATGGAGCAGGAGCAGGAGCGTGGCATCACGATCACCTCCGCCGCGACCACAACGTTCTGGCAGGCGCGCGATGGCCGCAAGCGCCGCCTGAACATCATCGACACGCCGGGCCATGTCGATTTCACCATCGAGGTGGAACGTTCCCTGCGCGTGCTGGACGGCGCGATCGCGCTGCTGGATGCCAATGCCGGCGTGGAGCCGCAGACGGAGACGGTGTGGCGCCAGGCGGACAAATACAACGTGCCGCGCATGATTTTCGTCAACAAGATGGACAAGATCGGGGCGGATTTTTTCCGTTCCGTGGAAATGGTCGAAAGCCGGCTTGGCGCGACCCCGGTCGTTATCCAGTTGCCGATCGGCGCTGAAAACGACTTCAAGGGTGTTGTCGATCTTATCGAGATGAAGGCCCTGATCTGGCGCGACGAAAATCTCGGAGCGCAATGGGATGTCGTCGATATCCCGGCTGATCTCAAAGATTTGGCCGAGGAATGGCGTGAAAAGATGATCGAGGTTGCCGTCGAGGCCGACGATGCGGCGATGGAAGCCTATCTTGAAGGCAATATGCCGGAAGGCGATGCGCTGCGCGCACTGATCCGCAAGGGCACTTGCGAGGTAGCCTTCTATCCGGTGCTGTGCGGTTCGGCGTTCAAAAACAAAGGCGTTCAGCCGCTTCTGGATGCCGTCGTCGATTTTCTGCCAAGCCCGGTCGAGATTCCGGCCATCCGCGGTATTGATCCCGGGACCGGCGATGAAATTACGCGCAGATCGTCCGATGACGAGGCGCTGTCCATGCTGGCCTTCAAGGTGATGAATGACCCGTTCGTCGGTTCGCTGACCTTTGTGCGGATCTATTCCGGCACGCTGGAATCAGGTGTTTCCTTGATGAACACGGTGAAGGACAAGCGGGAGCGCATCGGCCGTATGCTGCTCATGCATTCCAACAACCGCGAGGAAATCAAGGAAGCGTTTGCCGGCGACATCGTCGCTCTTGTCGGCCTGAAGGATACCACGACCGGTGATACGCTCAGCGATTCGGCGAAGCAGGTCATTTTGGAGCGTATGGAGTTCCCCGAGCCGGTTATCGAGATCGCCATTGAGCCCAACACCAAGGCCGACCAGGAAAAAATGGGTGTGGCGCTCAACCGGCTGGCTCAGGAAGACCCGTCGTTCCGCGTCAAGACCGACGAAGAATCCGGTCAGACGATCATCGCCGGCATGGGCGAATTGCACCTCGATATCATCGTCGACCGGATGAAGCGCGAGTTCAAGGTCGAGGCCAATGTCGGCCAGCCGCAGGTGGCGTATCGCGAAACCATAACCCAGACGGCGGAAGTCGACTACACGCACAAGAAGCAGACCGGCGGTTCGGGCCAGTTCGCCCGGGTCAAGCTGTTGTTCGAGCCGCAGGTGGCCGGCGCCGGTTTTGAGTTTGACGCCAAGGTCGTCGGCGGCAATGTGCCGAAGGAATATATCCCCGGTGTCAAGAAGGGCATTGAGAGCGTCCTGAACAACGGCATTCTTGCCGGATTTCCGATGCTTGATCTGAAGGTGACGCTGCTGGACGGCGCCCATCATGAGGTCGATTCCTCGGTCATGGCGTTCGAGATTGCGGCGCGCGCGGCTTTCCGCGAAGGCGCGCAGAAGGCGCGTCCGGTGCTGCTCGAGCCGATCATGAAGGTGGAGGTGGTGACGCCGGATGATTATACCGGTTCGGTCATCGGCGATTTGAATTCCCGGCGCGGCCATGTCCAGGGACAGGAGATGCGTGGCAATGCCACGGTCGTCAATTCCATGGTGCCGCTCGCCAACATGTTCGGTTATGTCAGTTCCCTGCGCTCCATGAGCCAGGGCCGGGCCCAGTACACCATGCAATTCGATCATTATGCGCGAGTGCCCAGTGCGGTCGCGCAGGAGATCCAGTCGAAATACGCCTGAGTTGACAGGCTGGTTTAAAAAGCGGACGGAGAGAGCTGATGGCCAAGGAAAAGTTTGAGCGCACGAAGCCGCATGTCAACATTGGCACGATTGGCCATGTTGACCATGGCAAGACGACCTTGACGGCGGCGATTACGAAGTTTTTCGGCGAGTTCAAGGCGTATGACCAGATTGACGCGGCGCCGGAGGAGAAGGCGCGGGGCATCACCATATCGACGGCGCATGTTGAATACGAGACGGATGCGCGTCACTACGCCCATGTCGATTGCCCGGGGCATGCCGATTATGTGAAGAACATGATCACCGGCGCGGCGCAGATGGATGGCGCGATCCTGGTTGTGTCGGCCGCCGACGGGCCGATGCCGCAGACGCGCGAGCACATCTTGCTGGCCCGGCAGGTCGGCGTTCCGGCACTGGTTGTGTATTTGAACAAGGTCGACCAGGTCGATGACGAGGAGCTTTTGGAGCTGGTCGAGCTTGAGGTTCGCGAGCTGCTCAGCCTGTACGAGTTTCCCGGCGACGACATACCGGTGATCAAGGGCTCGGCGCTGGCGGCGCTGGAGGATGGCGACAAGGCGAGCGGCGAGGATTCGGTGCGCGCCCTGATGGCGGCTGTGGATGAATATATCCCGACGCCGGAGCGTCCGATCGACCAGCCTTTCCTGATGCCGATCGAGGACGTGTTCTCCATATCGGGCCGCGGCACGGTGGTGACGGGCCGCATTGAGCGCGGCCAGGTCAAGGTTGGCGAGGAGGTCGAGATTGTCGGCATCCGCGACACGTCGAAGACGGTGGTGACCGGTGTCGAGATGTTCCGCAAGCTGCTCGATTCGGGCCAGGCGGGCGACAATGTCGGTGCGCTTCTGCGCGGCATTGACCGGGACGGGGTGGAGCGCGGCCAGATCCTGTGCAAGCCCGGTTCGGTGACGCCGCATACCAAGTTCAAGGCGGAGGCCTATATCCTGACCAAGGACGAGGGCGGGCGGCATACGCCGTTTTTCACCAATTACCGGCCGCAGTTTTTTTTCCGCACGACGGATGTGACCGGCGTTGTGCATCTGCCCGAGGGCACGGAAATGGTGATGCCGGGCGATAATGTGGAGATGACGGTGGAACTGATCGTGCCGATCGCCATGGAGGAAAAGCTGCGCTTTGCCATCCGCGAAGGCGGCCGAACCGTCGGCGCAGGCATCGTCGCAAGCATTATTGAATAATCGAATTGAGAGCGGGCAATGCGGCCTTTGAAAAACCATATGCCGCCTTGCCGGTATCTTGAGAGGTAGACCCATGAACGGACAGAACATTCGAATCCGGCTCAAGGCCTTCGATCATCGCGTGCTTGACACGTCGACGGCGGAAATCGTCTCGACCGCCAAGCGCACCGGTGCGCAGGTTCGCGGGCCCATTCCGCTTCCGACCCGGATCGAGAAGTTCACCGTCAATCGCTCGCCGCACATCGACAAGAAGAGCCGCGAGCAATTTGAAATCCGCACCCACAAGCGGCTTCTCGACATCATCGACCCGACCCCGCAAACCGTCGACGCTTTGATGAAGCTCGACCTTGCGGCCGGCGTCGATGTCGAGATCAAGCTTTAGGGACAACGGATTTTCGCGAGGAAAGACCAATGCGTTCAGGTGTGATCGCAAAAAAGCTGGGAATGACCCGGGTCCATACGGAAAGTGGCGAGAATGTTCCCGTCACGGTCCTGCAGATGGACAAATGCCAGGTTGTCGCCCAACGGACCGAGGACAAGGACGGCTATAGCGCCGTGCAGCTTGGCGTCGGCAAGGCGAAGGCCAAGAACACGACGCGCGCCATGCGCGGCCATTTCGCCAAGAGTTCCGTGGAGCCGAAGCGCAAACTCGCCGAGTTCCGCGTCAGTGCCGACAACATGATCGCCATAGGGGCCGAAATCACTGCCGACCATTTCGTGCCCGGCCAGTTTGTCGACGTGACCGGTACGTCGATCGGCAAGGGCTTTGCCGGCGCCATGAAACGGCACGGCTTCAAAGGTATGCGCGCCACCCATGGTGTATCGGTTTCGCACCGGGCGCATGGCTCGACTGGTCAGAACCAGGATCCCGGCAAGGTCTTCAAGGGCAAGAAGATGGCCGGCCACATGGGCGATGATCGCGTTACGACGCAGAATCTGCAGGTCGTTCGCACCGATCCGGATCTGGGCCTGATCCTGGTGAAGGGCGCGGTGCCGGGCGCAAAGGGTGGTTGGATTCTGGTTCGCGATGCAGTGAAAAAATCACTTCCGGACGATGCGCCGCTGCCGGCCGCCTTCCGTCTTGTGAATGGTGAAGCCGATGCCGGTCCCGCTGATGCCGCTGCGGTGGAGGGCGAAGAGGAAAGCAAAGTCGTGGAGGCGGCGGAGGCGGAAACTGCGCCGGCCGATGGCGGTCAGGGCGATGTTGCGGATACCGCCGCCAAAGCTGACGATGGCGCCGGGACGGACGACGGCGATGAGGGAGACAAGTGATGGATTTCAATGTCACCACCCTCGAGGGCAAGCCGGCCGGCAAGGTCGCCGTGTCCGAAGACGTTTTTGGGCTGGAGCCGCGCGCCGACATCCTGCAGCGCATGGTCCGTTATCAGCTCCTCAAGCGGCAGCAGGGCACGCACAATGCCAAGAAGCGGTCCGATATCACCGGCTCGACAGCGAAAATATACCGCCAGAAGGGCACCGGCAACGCCCGCCACGGCAGCCGCAAACCTGGCATCTTCAAGGGCGGCGGCAAGGCGTTTGGACCGATCTCGCGCAGCCACGCGGTCAATCTGCCGAAAAAGGTCCGTGTCCTGGCGCTCAAACATGCCCTGTCGGCCAAGGCCAAATCCGATGCGATCCTGGTTCTGGACGAGGCCGCGGCCGACGGGCCCAAGACTAAGGCGCTTCTGGCCAAATTTGCCGGCCTGGGCCTCTCCAATGCGCTGATTATCGGCGGCAAGGAGGTAGACGCCAATTTCAGCAAGGCGGCGAGCAATATTCCCATGATCGATGTGCTGCCGGTGCAGGGCATCAACGTCTACGACATTTTGCGCCGTGACACGCTGGTTCTGACAAAGGCTGCGATTGCGGCGCTGGAGGAGCGGTTCAAATGACCGATCTGAAGCACTACGACACGATCGTTGCGCCGGTGATCACCGAAAAAGCGACGATGGCGTCGGAAAACAACCAGGTGATCTTCAGGGTTGCCAGGACCGCGACCAAGCCGGAGATCAAGGAAGCGATCGAGGCGCTGTTCGACGTCAAGGTGAAGTGCGTCAACACGCTCAACCGCAAGGGCAAGATAAAGCGCTTTCGCGGTATCTCCGGCCGCCAGAAAGCGATCAAGAAAGCGATCGTGACCTTGGAAGAAGGTCATTCGATCGACGTGACGACGGGACTGTGAGGCCGGATCCATGGCGTTAAAAACCTTCAATCCAACGACTCCGGGCCAGCGCCAGCTGGTCCTCGTCGACCGGTCCGGCCTGTTCAAGGGCAAGCCGGTCAAGGGGCTGACGGAAGGGCTGACCAAATCCGGTGGCCGCAACAATGTCGGCCGGATGACGGCCCGCCGGCGCGGCGGCGGTCACAAGCGGGCCTACAGGCTCATCGATTTCAAGCGGCGGAAATTCGATATTCCGGCGATCGTCGAGCGCCTGGAATACGATCCCAACCGAACGGCTTTCATCGCGTTGATCAGGTATGAAGACGGGGAACTGTCCTATATTCTGGCGCCGCAGCGGCTTTTGGAAGGCGATACGGTCATTGCCGGCGAGCGGACCGACGTGAAACCGGGCAACGCCATGCCGCTGTATTCGATGCCGGTGGGCACAATCATCCACAATGTGGAACTGAAGCCGGGCAAGGGCGGGCAAATCGCCCGCGCCGCCGGCACCTATGCCCAGCTTGTCGGCCGCGACCAGGTCAATGCGATCCTGCGGCTGAAATCGGGCGAACAGCGGATCGTTGCGGGCAAATGCATGGCGACGGTCGGGGCGGTGTCCAACCCAGATCATTCCAATATCAGCCTTGGCAAGGCCGGCCGGTCGCGCTGGATGGGCAGGCGGCCGAGCGTGCGCGGCGTCGCCATGAACCCGGTCGACCATCCCCATGGCGGCGGCGAGGGCCGCTCATCGGGCGGCCGCCATCCGGTGACGCCCTGGGGCGTGCCGACGAAAGGCAAGCGGACCCGGTCGAACAAGTCGACCGACAAATTCATTCTGCGTTCCCGGCACGCCCGCAAGGGCCGCTGAGGCGCGAACGTTCAGGAGAGATCAGAAGTGGCACGTTCTGTATGGAAAGGCCCGTTCTTCGACGGCTACCTTCTGAAGAAGGCGGAGAAGGTGCGGGAATCGGGCCGCAACGAGGTGATCAAGATCTGGAGCCGGCGCTCGACGATCCTGCCGCAATTCGTCGGCCTGACCTTTGGCGTCTATAACGGCCACAAGCACATTCCGGTGCTCGTCTCCGAAGACATGATCGGCCATAAGTTCGGCGAATTCTCGCCGACGCGGACCTATTACGGGCACGCGGCCGACAAAAGGGCGAGGAGAAATTAGGCCATGGGTAAGCGCAAGCGCGAGCGCGTGCTCAGCGACAATGAGGCAAAGGCCGTGCAGCGGATGATCCGCGTCAGCCCGCAGAAGCTCAATCTCGTTGCCGCGATGATCCGCGGCAAGAAGGTCGCTTCGGCGCTGGCCGATCTCGAATTCTCACGCCGGCGAATTTCCGGCCAGGTCAGGAAGACCCTGCAGAGCGCCATTGCCAATGCGGAAAACAATCACGATCTGGACGTCGACAGCCTGGTCGTGGCCGAGGCGCATGTCGGAAAAGCCCTGGTTATGAAGCGGTTCAAGCCACGGGCCCGTGGCCGCGCCAGCCGAATCATCAAACCCTTCTCGAACCTGACGATCGTGGTTCGGGAAGCCGAAGAAAACGCCTGAGGAACAAGGACTTATGGGACAAAAAATAAATCCGGTCGGTCTTCGCCTCGGCATCAACAAGACCTGGGACTCACGCTGGTTCGCCACCACTGGCGAATATGGCGAGCTGCTGCATGAAGATATCCGGATCCGCGCCATGCTGGAAAAGGAACTCAGGCAGGCGGCCGTTTCGAAGGTCGTAATTGAGCGTCCGCACAAGAAATGCCGGGTGACGATCCAGACCGCGCGCCCGGGCATCGTGATCGGCAAGAAGGGCGCGGACATCGAGAAGCTGCGCCGCAAGGTTGCGCAGATGACCGACTCCGAAGTGCACATCAACATTGTGGAAGTGCGCAAGCCCGAAGTCGATGCCGTGCTGGTCGCCCAGTCGATTGCCCAGCAGCTGGAGCGCCGGGTGGCGTTTCGCCGGGCGATGAAGCGGGCGGTGCAGTCGGCCATGCGGCTTGGCGCCCAGGGCATCCGGATCAATTGCGGCGGCCGGCTGGGCGGCGCTGAAATTGCCCGCACGGAATGGTACCGTGAAGGCCGTGTGCCGCTGCACACATTGCGCGCCGATATCGACTACGGCACGGCGACCGCTCACACCGCCTATGGCACCGTCGGCATCAAGGTCTGGATCTTCAAGGGCGAAATTCTTGAGCATGATCCGTTGGGATCGGAAAAGCGCCTGCTTGAAGGGTCGGAAGCAACGCGTCGCGGCGCGTCGGCCTGAAGCTGAGCGAGTTTAGAGAGAGAAACCATGCTGCAACCCAAGCGCACGAAATTCCGCAAGGCGCACAAGGGCCGGATTCACGGCAACGCCAAGGGCGGGACCGCGCTCAATTTCGGCTCCTATGGCTTAAAGGCGCTGGAGCCGGAACGGGTGACAGCCCGCCAGATCGAGGCGGCCCGGCGGGCGATTACGCGCCACATGAAGCGTGCCGGCCGTGTCTGGATACGGATTTTCCCCGATGTGCCGATTTCCTCCAAGCCGACGGAAGTACGCATGGGCAAGGGCAAGGGCTCGCCGGAGTTCTGGGCCGCCAGGGTTCATCCTGGCCGGGTGATGTTTGAAATCGACGGCGTTGGCGATGCCATTGCGCGCGAGGCGTTGCGCCTTGGCGCGGCCAAGCTGCCGATCAAGACGCGCATCGTCCAGCGCATAGCGGACTGAGGGAGAGCCAGATGGACGTGAGCGACATGCATACCAAGACGGCCGACGAACTGGCCGACGAGCTTGGACGGCTGAAAAAGGAACAGTTCAACCTGCGCTTTCAAACGGCGACCGGGCAACTGGAGAAAACCGCGCGGATCCGGCAGGTGCGCCGCGATATCGCACGAATCAAGACGATTGCAGCGCAAAAGCGCACTGCGGACGCGAAGGCTTAAGGAGAGGGCAATGCCGAAGAGGCTGTTGCAGGGCGAAGTGGTGAGCGACAAGAGCGACAAGACGGTAACCGTCAAGGTCGAGCGCCGGTTCACCCATCCGCTGTTCAAGAAGACCGTGCGGCGGACGAAGAACTATCGCGCTCACGACCCGGAAAACCGCTTCAAGGTCGGTGATATCGTTTCGATTGAGGAAACGCGCCCGATCTCAAAAACAAAAACCTGGATCGTGATCGGTGAGACCGAGCGGACCAAATAGAGCCGGCAGGCAAGAAACGAGGCAAACGGCGGGACTCCTCCCGCACGTGCGAAAAGAATAGGACGTCGGGTCATGATTCAGATGCAGACCAACCTGGAAGTTGCTGACAATTCCGGTGCGCGCCGTGTGCAATGCATCAAGGTGCTTGGCGGCTCAAAGCGCAGATACGCCCATGTCGGCGATATTATCGTTGTCTCCATCAAGGAGGCGATTCCGCGCGGCAAGGTCAAGAAGGGCGACGTTATGAAGGCGGTTGTCGTGCGCACCGCCAAGGATATTCACCGGCCGGATGGCAGCGTCATCCGGTTCGACAAAAACGCAGCGGTGCTGATCGATGCCAAGCAGGATCCGATTGGAACCCGCATCTTCGGTCCGGTGCCGCGTGAACTCAGGGCCAAGCGGCACATGAAGATCATTTCGCTTGCGCCGGAAGTTTTGTGATTGGGGTCGGATATGGCTGCGAAGATCAAGAAAGGCGACCGCGTGATTATGCTTTCCGGCAAGGACAAGGGCCGTGCCGGCGAGGTGATCACGGTCATGCCGAAGGAAAACCGGGCGCTTGTGCGTGGCATTAATATCGTGATGCGCCATCAGCGCCAGACCGCGGCCCAGGAGGGCGGCATCGTGCGCAAGGAAGCATCGGTGCACCTATCCAACCTGGCGCTTGAGGACAAGGAAACAGGCAAGCCGACACGGGTCGGCTTCAAGACGCTCGAGGATGGCAGCAAGGCCCGTTTCTCCAAGCGTTCAGGAGAAACGATCGATGGCTGAAGCAGCATTCGACATGGCGGCTTACGAGCCGCGGATGAAGACGCTTTATCGAGAGGTCGTCGCGCCAAAGCTGACGGAAGAATTCGGCTATGGCAATTCGATGATGCTACCGCGGCTGGAAAAGGTCGTCCTGAACATGGGTGTCGGCGAAGCGGTCGCCGATACCAAGAAGGTGCAGTTGGCCGCCGACGACCTGGCGTTGATCGCCGGTCAGAAGCCGGTGATTACCAAGGCGCGCAAATCGATCGCGACGTTCAAGGTTCGCGAAGGCATGCCGATCGGTACGCGGGTGACGTTGCGCCAGATGCGCATGTGGGAATTCATCGACCGTCTGGTGACAATTGCACTGCCGCGTGTGCGTGACTTTCGCGGGCTGAACCCGAAGAGCTTCGATGGCCGTGGCAATTTTGCCCTGGGTATCAAGGAGCACATCGTGTTTCCGGAGATCGACTACGACAAGGTCGACGAGATCCGGGGCATGGACGTGGTGGTCTGCACAACGGCGAAAACCGACGATGAAGCGCTTGCGCTTTTGAAAGGCATGAATTTTCCGTTCCAGGAGTAGGGCCCAGAGAGGTTCTCCAGGGTGGTTCTGGACGCTAGAGGCGGCACGGATAGAAAGGTCTGAAGACGATGGCGAAAATAAGCGCGATCGAAAAGAACAAGGCGCGTAAAAAACTGGTGAAGCGCTTCGCGTCGCGCCGGGCAGCGCTGAAAGCGATGGCGAAAGATGAATCGCTGTCCGATCAGGAACGTTTTGCGGCACGGCTGAAACTGGCCAAATTGCCCCGAAATTCGGCGCCGAACCGGCTGCGCAACCGTTGTGAGGTGACCGGCCGGCCGCGCGGCTATTACCGCAAGCTCAAAATGAGCCGAATCGCGCTGCGGGACTTGGGCAATGACGGGAAGATTCCCGGCCTGGTCAAGTCGAGCTGGTAAGGAGGACATGACATGCCAATGACCGATCCGCTCGGCGATCTGCTGACGCGCATCCGCAACGCGCAGACCCGCGGGCGTTCGACGGTGAAAACGCCAGCCTCCAGCTTGCGCGGGCGCGTTCTCGACGTGCTGCAGTCGGAAGGCTATATCCGGGGGTACAGCCAGGCGGAATTCGCCACCGGCAAGAACGAGTTCGAGATCGAACTCAAATACTCCGATGGCGAACCGGTGATCCGGGAAATCCAACGGGTTTCCAAGCCGGGCCGGCGCGTCTATTCATCGGTAAGAAATATTCCGACGGTTTATAACGGCCTCGGCATATCGATCCTTTCAACGCCCAAGGGCGTGATGGCCGATCACGAAGCACGCGACCAGAATGTCGGTGGCGAAGTGCTTTGCCGCGTATTTTAGACGTGGCCGGCAAATTGAGCGAGTAGGAACAATGTCGCGAATTGGCAAAATGCCGGTTGCTGTCCGGGACGGGGTGCAAGTGGCGATCGAGGGTCAGACCGTGACGGCCAAGGGGCCGAAGGGCGAGCTTTCCGTGGAACTGATCGGCGATGTCACGGTGAGCATGACCGATGAAGGCGTATCCGTCCAACCGGTCGGATTGTCGAAACGGGCGCGCTCCATGTGGGGCATGTCGCGGACCCTGGTCGATAATATCGTCATCGGCGTCTCGGACGGCTTTGAAAAGCGCCTGGAAATCAACGGTGTCGGCTATCGCGCCATATTGCAGGGCAGGAGCCTGCATTTGGCCCTCGGATTCAGCCACGATATCGATTTCCAATTCCCGAGGGTATCGAGATCCAGTGTCCCAAGCCAACCGAGGTCGTCGTTTCGGGTATCGACAAGCAGAAGGTCGGCCAGGTTGCCGCTAAAATCCGCGGTTACCGCCCGCCGGAGCCCTACAAGGGCAAGGGCGTGAAATATTCCGATGAATATATCTTCCGCAAGGAAGGCAAGAAAAAGTAACGAGGCTGCAAGATGGCTGTCACAAATTCACGTCAAAAAGCACGCGTCGAGCGCCGCCGGGGCCGAGTCCGCGGAGCCTTGGCGCGCGTCGCCAACGGCCGGCCGCGTCTGTCGGTATTCCGGTCGTCAAAGCAGATCTATGCGCAGGTCATCGACGATGCCAACGGCCATACGCTCGCGACAGCTTCGAGCCTTGACAAGGATCTGCGCGCCAAGCTGAAAACCGGCGCCGATATCGCCGCTGCCGTCGAAGTCGGCAAACTGGTCGCCGAACGGGCCAAGGCGGCTGGCGTCGATGCGGTCATTTTCGACCGGGGCGGATATATTTATCACGGCCGGGTCAAGGCCCTGGCGGATGCCGCACGCGAAACCGGGCTTGCGTTTTAGCGCCGGACCCCCGATCTAACGGAAACGGATAAATATAAATGGCACAGCAAAACCGGGGACAGCGCGATCGCTCGCGCCGCCATGGACGACAGGCAGACGATCGCGACAGCGAGTTCGTCGACAAGCTCGTCCACATCAACCGCGTGGCGAAAGTGGTCAAGGGTGGCCGGCGCTTTGGCTTTGCGGCGCTTGTGGTCGTTGGCGACCAGCGCGGCCGTGTCGGGTTTGGCCATGGCAAGGCGCGCGAAGTGCCCGAGGCCATTCGCAAGGCGACGGAAGCGGCCAAGCGCGAGATGATCAGGGTACCGCTGCGCGAGGGCCGGACGCTGCATCATGACGTCAATGGCCGGCACGGCGCCGGCAAGGTCGTGCTGCGTGCGGCACCGGCCGGTACCGGCATCATTGCCGGGGGACCGATGCGCGCGGTGTTTGAGACGCTGGGCATCCAGGATATCGTCGCCAAGTCGATCGGTACGTCGAACCCCTATAATATGGTTCGCGCCACCTTCGATGCGCTGAAGCGCGAAGACAGTCCGCGTGGCGTCGCCGCGCGCCGGGGATTGAAGGTTTCGACCTTGCAATCACGCCGTCGCGACAGCGATGCCGGCGTCGCGGAAGCCTGATTCACGGGATTGGAACGATGGCAGGAAAAACCGTCACAGTCGAGCAGATCGGCAGCCCCATCCGGCGGCCGAAAAACCAGCGTCAGACGCTGATCGGGCTCGGCCTTAATAAAATGCATCGCCGGAGGACTTTGGAAGATACGCCGGCGGTGCGCGGCATGATCGCCAAGATCAGCCACCTCGTGCGCGTCGTCGAGGAAAGCTGAGCTTTGGCCAGGAATACGGATCTAGTGTGATGAAACTCAACGAACTTTCGGATAATCCGGGCGCCACGAAGAACCGCAAGCGGGTTGGCCGCGGTATCGGTTCGGGCATCGGCAAAACCGGCGGCCGCGGCATGAATGGGCAGAAGTCGCGCTCAGGTGTCGCAATCAAGGGCTTTGAAGGCGGCCAGATGCCGTTACACCGGCGCTTGCCCAAGCGCGGTTTCAACAACATATTCGCCAAGGAATATGCCGAGGTCAGCCTTGGCCGCATCCAGATCGCGATCGATGCGGGCAAGCTCGATGCCGGCCAGCCAATCACGGCCGACGCGCTGAAAGTGGCCGGTGTCGTTCGGCGGGTCAAGGATGGCGTGCGCGTTCTGGGCGGCGGCGAACTGACCAGCAAGGTAACGCTCGATGTCGCCGGCGCATCCGGCCCGGCCATCGCGGCGATCGAAAAGGCCGGCAGCACCATCAAGGTTGCCGCCAAAGCGGAAAAGGCGGACGCGACCGCTTGATCCGGACAATCTGGAGTTCCCATGGCCTCTGCCGCTGAGCAACTTGCATCGAACCTGAACTTTTCCGCTTTCGCCAAGGCGGAAGAGCTGAAAAAGCGCATCTGGTTCACTCTTGGCGCGCTGCTGGTCTATCGGCTCGGCACCTACATTCCGCTGCCGGGCATCAATATCGAAGCGCTGCAACAGGCGTTCGAGCAGCAGTCGCAAGGCATCCTGGGCATGTTCAACATGTTTTCCGGTGGCGCCGTCGGCCGCATGGCGATCCTGGCGCTCGGGATCATGCCCTACATTTCCGCCTCCATCATCATCCAGCTCATGACGGCCGTCATTCCAACGCTTGAGCAGTTGAAGAAGGAGGGCGAGCAGGGCCGCAAGGTCATCAATCAGTATACCCGCTACCTGACGGTGATCCTGGCGATGTTCCAGTCCTACGGCATCGCCATCGGGCTGGAGGGCTCTTCAAGCGCGATCGTTGCCGATCCGGGCTGGTTTTTCCGCTTTACGGCGGTCATCACCCTGACCGGCGGGACAGTATTCCTGATGTGGCTGGGTGAACAGATTACCGCGCGGGGCATTGGCAACGGAATTTCGCTGATCATTTTCTCCGGCATCGTTGCCGGACTGCCGGCGGCGATCGTCGGGACCCTGGAACTCGGTCGGCAGGGCGCGCTTTCAACGGCGCTGATCCTGGCGGTTATCGTACTGATGGTCGTGACGATTGGCTTCATCGTCTTTATCGAGCGGGCCCAGAGGCGGCTTCTCATTCAATATCCGAAGCGCCAGATGGGCAACCGGATGTTCCAGGGCGACAGTTCGCACCTGCCGCTCAAACTGAACACGGCGGGCGTCATACCGCCGATCTTTGCCTCTTCGCTGTTGCTGTTGCCGATTACGGTGGCGAATTTTTCCACCGGCGGGCCGTCATGGCTGACAACCATTACGGCGCTCTTGGGCCGTGGCCAACCGATCTATCTGCTGTTTTATGCCGGGTTGATTGCGTTTTTCGCGTTCTTCTATACGGCGATCGTCTTTAATCCCAAGGACACGGCCGAGCAGCTGAAGAAGCATGGCGGCTTTCTCCCGGGCATCCGTCCCGGTCAGCGCACGGCGGAATATATCGATTACGTCCTGACGCGGATCACGGTCGCCGGCGCGCTATACTTGGTAGTCGTCTGCCTGATGCCGGAGGTGCTGATCAGCCAGGCCGGCCTGCCGTTCTATTTCGGCGGCACTTCGCTTCTCATCGTCGTCAGCGTGACCATGGATACGGTGGCGCAGGTCCAGGGCCATCTGCTGGCGCATCAATATGAAGGCCTGGTGAAGAAGACGAAACTTCGCGGGGCGCGTCGTTAATGCGGTTGATCGTCCTGGGGCCTCCGGGCGCCGGCAAGGGGACGCAGGCGCAGCGGCTGGTGGCCAATTACGGCCTTGTTCAGCTGTCCACCGGCGACATGCTGCGCGCCGCCATCGCGACGCAAACGCCGGTTGGCCTTGAGGCCAAGGCAATCATGGAGGCCGGCAAGCTGGTGGCGGACACGGTCGTGACCGGTATCATTTCCGACCGCCTCGATGACGATGACGTCAAGGTCGGTTTTATTCTCGATGGCTTTCCACGCACCCTCAATCAGGCCGATGCGCTGGAATCGCTGCTGGCGGAAAAAGTCATGCCGCTGGACGGCGTGATCCTTCTGGAGGTCGATGATGAGGCGTTGATTGAACGTGTCGCAGGCCGATTCACGTGCGCCAGTTGCGGCGCCGGATACCACGACAGCTTCAAGCCGACGAAGACCGGTGGTGTTTGCGATGTTTGCGAATCGGCCGAATTCAAGCGCCGCCCGGACGACAATGCGGAGACCATGCGCACGCGGCTGCAGGCCTACTACAAGGATACGGCGCCGCTGGTTGGGTACTACCATGCCAAGGGTCGATTGAAGCATATCGACGGCATGGCGGACATTGATGCGGTAGGTAAGGAAATCGATGCCGCGCTGGCGGATTTGAAAGGTTAGAACGGCGGTGCATCAGCGCGGTTGACGGGCGAGTGCCGAAGGCTTATTGACCGGCTTCAATCCTGAAGAATCTGGAGCGGAGCAGGAGCCCGTTTGGGCTTGGCACCGGTTTTTTTGTTGCCGGCGGGGCAGCACAGTGGAAAGACGCTCGCAAGGGGCGCAAGGTCGCCCGCAGCGGGCGCGGCAAAGGAGCACTGGACGTGGCACGAATCGCTGGCGTCAACATTCCGACGAACAAGCGCGTGGTTATCGCGCTGCAATACATTCATGGCATCGGTAGCACGAAGGCGCGCATGATCATCGATGCCGCGAACGTCACGCAAGACCGCCGGGTCAACGAGCTTTCCGATACGGAAGTCATGCAGATCCGCGAAGTGATCGACCGCGATTTGATGGTCGAGGGCGATCTGCGCCGGGAAAACGCGATGAACATCAAACGGCTCATGGATCTGGGCTGCTATCGCGGCCTGCGCCACCGCCGCGGTCTGCCGGTTCGAGGCCAGCGGACCCACACCAATGCGCGGACCCGCAAGGGACCAGCGCGGCCGATCGCCGGCAGGAAGAAATAATGCGGATCAGGATACGATAAACATGGCCAAAGACAGCACGAAGGTCCGCAAGCGCGAACGCAAGAACATCACCTCGGGCATTGCCCATGTGAATTCGACGTTCAACAACACGATGATCACCATCACCGATGTTCAGGGCAACACGATTGCCTGGTCGTCGGCGGGCGCCATGGGCTTCAAGGGGTCGCGCAAATCGACGCCATTTGCGGCGCAGATGGCCGGCGAGGCGGTTGCCAAACGGGCGCAGGAACACGGCATGCGGACGCTTGAAGTGGAGGTGTCGGGACCCGGTTCAGGGCGCGAGTCAGCGCTTCGGGCCCTGCAGGCGGCGGGATTCACCATCACCACGATCCGTGACGTTACTTCGATTCCGCACAATGGCTGCCGGCCACCAAAAAGGCGCCGGGTCTAGTAAAAAATCGGCGCGGCCTTTCGCGCCTTTCCCAGCCCGCCTGTTGCGCGGGTGCCGCAGGGGCGGCGTGAAACAATTTATGAGGTAGAGGTCGTGATTCAGAAGAACTGGCAGGATCTGATCAAGCCCAACAAGCTGGAAGTCAAACACGGTTCCGATGCGCGCCGGATGGCGACCGTCGTCGCCGAGCCGCTGGAGCGCGGCTTCGGCCTGACGCTCGGCAACGCGCTGCGCCGGGTTTTGCTTTCATCGCTGCAGGGCGCAGCCGTGACGAGCGTCCAGATCGATGGCGTCCTGCATGAATTTTCATCGATTGCGGGCGTACGCGAGGACGTCACCGATATTGTCCTCAATATCAAGGAAATCGCCATCAGGATGGAAGGCGAGGGTCCCAAGCGCATGATAGTGCGCAAATCCGGTCCAAGCGTCGTCACCGCCGGTGACATCCAGGTTGTCGGCGATATCGAGATTCTCAATCCGGAGCTGGTGATCTGCACCCTGGATGAGGGCGCCGACATCCGCATGGAGCTGACCGTCGATACCGGCAAGGGCTATGTCGCCGCCGACCGCAACCGGCCGGAAGATGCGCCAATCGGCCTGGTGCCGGTCGACAGCCTCTATTCGCCGGTCAAGAAGGTCTCCTACCGGGTGGAGAATACCCGCGAAGGCCAGGTTCTGGATTATGACAAGCTGACGCTTTCGCTTGAGACCGATGGTTCGCTGACGCCGGAGGATACGATTGCCTATGCGGCCCGCATCCTGCAGGACCAGCTGTCGATTTTCGTCAATTTCGAAGAGCCGAAAAAGGATGTCGCCGAAGAGGCGCCGCCGGAACTGGCGTTCAATCCGGCGCTGCTCAAGAAGGTCGATGAACTGGAACTATCGGTCCGTTCGGCAAACTGTTTGAAGAACGACAACATCGTCTATATCGGCGATCTGATCCAGAAGACCGAGGCGGAGATGTTGCGGACGCCGAATTTCGGCCGCAAGTCGCTCAACGAGATCAAGGAAGTGCTGGCCTCCATGGGCCTGCATCTGGGCATGGAAGTGCAGAACTGGCCGCCGGAAAATATCGACGATCTGGCCAAAAGGTTCGAGGACCAGTACTGAGGAATTTTCGCCCGCGGCGTGAGCCGCCGGCGCGTTTTTTGAGGAGACGGGGCCATGCGCCATCGCAAATCGGGCCGGAAACTGAACCGGACAGCCAGCCATCGCAAGGCGATGTTCGCCAATATGGCCGCGGCGCTGATCAATCACGAGCAGATTACGACGACGCTGCCCAAGGCGAAGGAACTTAGGCCGTTCGTGGACAAGCTGGTGACGCTGGCCAAGCGCGGCGACCTGCATGCCCGCCGCATCGCCATTTCGCGAGTGCGCGACGAGGCCATGGTCAAGAAGCTGTTTGAGACCATCGGGCCGCGCTACGAGGACCGTCATGGCGGTTATACGCGGGTTTTGAGGGCCGGATTCCGCTTTGGCGACAATGCGCCGGTCGCGGTCATCGAATTTGTCGACCGCGACGAGAGTGCCAAGGGTGCCGAGGACCGCGAGCGGCGCGATGCGGAGCTTTTCACCGACGAGGAAGTGGCGGCCTGAAAAACGCCCGGTATTCAAGGGCGAGGGCAGTTTACCAAGGCGGCTTCGGCCGCCTTTTTGCTGCCAGCAGTTTGTTTGCCTTCAATCGGCGCTCCTTGGTATTAGCCGAAACTGCTCTAGAATAACCCATTCAGGAAAACGGAGGCCCGACAGGAATATGCCGCTCCGAAGCCGAATTGTCCGACCCTTGGTTGTCCGGACCCTCATCGTTGCCCTTGGGCTTGCAATAGTCCCGGCGGGCGCCGCCCTGGCCCAGCGCGCCCCGGAGGACCGAGACGAGATCCGGCTGTCTTTTGCGCCCATCGTCAAGCGCTCCGCGCCGGCCGTGGTCAATGTCTATGCGACGCAGATGCGGCGCGAGACACGTTCGCCATTCGGCGACGATCCGTTCTTCGAACGGTTTTTCGGGCAGCCATTCGGCATGCCGCGTGAACGCGCGCGCTCCTCGCTCGGTTCGGGAGTGATCGTCGCCGAGGACGGTATTGTCGTTACCAACAATCACGTCATCCGCGATGCCACAAAAATCCGGGTCGTGACAGCAGATGGCCGCGAATACCGTGCCGAAATCCTGTTGCGTGACGAGAAATCCGATCTTGCGGTTCTGAAGATCTCGGATGGCGACGAGGAATTCCCGGTTCTGGAATTTGCCGATTCCGACGATCTGGAGGTCGGCGATCTGGTGCTGGCGATCGGCAATCCGTTCGGCGTCGGCCAGACGGTGACGAGTGGCATCGTCTCAGCCGTCGCGCGCACCGATATCGGCGCCAACGATCTGTCGTTTTTCGTCCAGACGGACGCGGCGATCAATCCGGGCAATTCCGGCGGCGCACTCGTCGATCTTCGCGGCGATCTCGTCGGCATCAACACGGTCATCGTTTCGCGTTCCGGCGGCTCGATCGGGCTCGGTTTTGCGATTCCCTCCAATATGGTGCGCTCGGTCGTGGCCCAGGCGCTGGCCGGGTCGAGCGAGGTGGAGCGCCCGTGGATCGGCGCCATGTTCCAGCGCGTGACGTCCGATATTGCGCGCTCGCTGGGCCTCGACCGGCCGCGCGGCGCGCTGGTCACACGGATTGTCCCGGATTCGCCGGCAGCCCAAGCCGGTCTGCTGGTTGGCGATCTCGTCATCGGCGTCGGTAAACGGGAAGTGCAAAGCCCGGCGGCGCTGGAATACCGCCTGGCGCTATACGATATCGGCCGCCGGGGGCGGCTACGGGTACTCCGGCGCGGCAAGGAACTGCGCCTGCGGGTTCGGCTGGAACGGCCGCCCGAGACCACCGAGCCTGACCTGCAGCTGATTACCGGGCGTTCGCCGCTGGCCGGCGCCAGGGTCGCCAATCTTTCGCCACGGCTGGCGGTCCGGCTGGATCTTCCCGCCGGCAAGACCGGCGTTGCCGTTGTCGATGTCGACCGGGGTTCGCGGGCGGCGCGGCTGGGCCTGCGGCAAGGCGATGTCATCGTGCGCATCCAGGGCGATGCCGTGCGCACGTCGCAGCAGCTTGCCAAGGCGACAGCGCGGCGCGACCGGTTCTGGCGGCTGACAATCGACCGCAAGGGCCGGATTTCCAACTACATGATCGGCGGATGAACACGGCCAACCTTTTCGAGGCCGCGGGCTTGCACGAAACGGCGCCGCGTCCGCTGGCCGATCGTCTGCGGCCGGCAGGGCTCGATGCGGTCGTTGGGCAGGCCCATCTGGTCGGCGGGGAGGGCACGCTGACGCGCATGCTGCGCTCCGGCCGCGTCGGCTCGATGGTTTTCTGGGGTCCTCCTGGAACCGGCAAAACCACGGTCGCGCGGCTTCTGGCCAATTTGACCGATATGCATTTTGAACAGATTTCGGCGGTTTTTTCCGGAGTCGCCGATCTGAAAAAAGTTTTCGAGGCGGCGCGGGCACGGCGCGAGACCGGACAGGGCACGCTGCTCTTCGTCGATGAAATTCACCGCTTCAACCGCGCCCAGCAGGATGCCTTTCTGCCGGTGGTGGAGGACGGAACTGTGACCCTGGTCGGGGCGACGACTGAAAATCCGTCCTTTGAGCTCAATGCGGCGCTGTTGTCGCGGGCGAGCGTGCTGGTCTTCAAGCCGCTTGGGGGCGATGCGATCGGGCAATTGCTGGCGCGGGCGGAAAAAGAGGAAAACCGGCCACTGCCGCTGGATGAGGAAGCGCGCGGCGTGCTGATCCGCATGGCCGATGGCGATGGCCGCTCGGCGCTTTCGCTATGTGAGGAAATCTGGCGCTCGGCCAGTGACGGCGAGACCTTCGATGCCGAACGCCTGCAGAATGTGCTGCAACGCCGGGCGCCGATCTACGACAAGAGCCAGGACGGTCATTACAACCTGATCTCGGCGCTGCATAAATCCATTCGCGGCTCCGATCCGCAGGCGGCGCTGTATTATCTGTGCCGGATGATCGATGCCGGCGAGGATCCGATGTTTCTGGCGCGCCGGCTGATCCGCATGGCCTCGGAGGATATCGGACTGGCCGATCCGCGCGCGCTGGTCATCGCCAATGCCGCCCGCGACGCCTATCACATGCTCGGCACCCCGGAGGGTGAACTGGCGCTGGCGCAGTGTGCGGTCTATCTGGCGAGCGCGCCGAAATCGAACGCCCTCTATATCGCCTACAAGGCGGCAATGAAGAGCGCCAGGGAGGGCGGTTCGCTGCCACCGCCAAAACATATCCTCAATGCGCCGACAAAGCTGATGAAGGACGAGGGCTATGGCGCCGGCTATGCCTATGATCACGATCAGGCGGAGCGATTCTCCGGGCAGGACTATTTTCCCGACGGTCTGGAGCGCCGCGACTTCTATCGGCCGAGCGATCAGGGATTTGAGGACGAGATTGGCAAACGCCTGAAAGCCTGGGCGGATTTGCGGGCAAAAAAAGGCTCCAGATGAACCATCTTCTTATCGTAGCCGCCGGCGGAGCGATCGGCGCTGGATTGCGCCACCTGGTCGGCCTTGGCGTCTTGCGGTTTCTTGGTTCGCCATTTCCTGTCGGGACGATGAGTGTGAACATCGCCGGATCGTTCGCCATGGGCACGCTGGTTGCCTGGCTCGCCTTCAAGGCCGACCTGACCGGCTGGGCCGGCACAATATTCGGATCGGGTCAGAATTTGCGGCTTTTCATGGCGACCGGACTGCTTGGCGGCTTCACGACATTTTCGGCGTTCTCCCTCGATGCGTTGTTATTGTGGGAACGCGGCGAGGCAGGAATGGCGACCCTTTACGTGCTTGGATCGGTCTTTCTCTCGCTTGCCGGTATTCTTGCCGGGCTTGCGCTTGTGCGGGCTCTGATATGAGCGGCGTTGAAACGATAAGGGTCGATACCGACGAGGCCGGCATGCGCCTCGACCGCTGGTTCAAGCTGCACTATCCGGGCCTGGGCTTTTCTCATTTGCAGAAACTGATGCGCTCCGGCCAGGTTCGCCTCGATGGCGGGCGGGTGCAGGCCTCTACCCGTGTGGCGACCGGCCAGGCGGTACGGGTGCCGCCGCTGCAATCGGGCGACAAGCACAAGCCGGCGCCACTGACCCGGGCGACGATGCGCGACCGGCACGACCGCGATGTGCTGGAGGAAAATTTGCTTTACGAAGACCGGCATGTGCTGGTCTTCAACAAGCCGGCAGGGTTGGCGGTGCAGGGCGGATCGGGCGTCAACCGGCATGTCGATGGCATGCTGGAGGCTTTTCGCGACAGACGAGGGCAAAAGCCCCGGCTGGTCCATCGCCTCGACCGGGAGACGACCGGCGTTCTTGTCGTTGCCCGCACCCGTGCGGCGGCCGCGGCGCTTGGCAAGGCGTTCAAGGCGCGGCGCACGCGTAAGCTTTACTGGGCGTTGGTGAAGGGCGTGCCGAAGCCGGCGAACGGCCGGATTTCGACGTATCTGGCGCGCGGCGAGGGCGATCAGTCGGACCGCATGATCATCGCCCGCCATGGCGATCCCGGCGCCGACCATGCGGTCACGCAATATGGACTCGCCGATCAGGCCGGCCGGACGCTGGCCTGGCTGGTGATGCAGCCGGTTACCGGGCGGACCCATCAATTGCGCGTCCATGCCGCCTATATCGGCAACCCGATCATCGGCGACCCAAAATATTTTGACGTGGAGAACTGGCAATTGCCCGGCGGCATCCAGAACCGGCTGCATCTGCTGGCCCGCCGGATCGTCGTTCCGCATCCCGCTGGCGGCATGCTTGATGTCACCGCGCCGCTGGGTCCGCACATGCAGCAGAGCTGGGCGGTTTTGGGTTTCGACGAGGCGGCCGGCGACGCGGCGGCGGAGCGGTTATGATCCTCGTCCTTTTCGACTGCGACGGGACGCTGGTCGACAGCCAGCATGGCATTGCCGAGGCAATGGCCCGCACATTCGAGGAGCATGGCCTGCGCGCGCCGGCGCTCAAGGAAACCCGGCGCATCGTTGGCCTGTCGCTGCCTGGCGCCATCGCTGAACTGTTGGACGAGGTCGATGCGGCCCGGTGCGATGACATGGCGGAGACCTACAAGCGCCATTTCCATGCACTGCGCTCGGCGCCGGACTTTCATGAACCGCTGTTTGCCGGCGCGCGCGAGGCTGTCGGGCGACTGGCGCGGCAGGAGGAGGTCCTGATCGGCATGGTTACCGGCAAGTCGCGGCGCGGCGTCGATGCGGTGCTTGGCCGTCATGGCCTGCGCGAGGCGTTCCAGGTCGTCCGCACGGCCGATGATTGTCCGTCCAAGCCCCATCCGGCGATGGTGTTGGAATGCTGCGCCGAGAGCGGGATCGGACCGGAAGCGACGCTGGTCATTGGCGATACGGTTTTCGACATGGGTATGGCGGTGGCGGCCGGGGCCGTGCCGCTTGGCGTTTGCTGGGGCTACCACGAACGGCAGGAACTGCTGGAGGCCGGGGCGCATCGCGTGCTGAACGATTTCGACGAACTTGAGAACGCCGCCGCGGCGTTGCAGCATGGAGGCGGCGAACATGCCGCGTGCTGATCCGGTCGCCGCGGCGCGGAAGCACACGCGGCGGGCGTTGCCGAAACGGTTCTATGAAACCGCCCAAATCGTCGAGCAAGACCAGCTCTTCCATCTGCGCCTTGACGGCCGGCCAGCGCTTTCGCCGGGCCGCAATGGGCTGGCGGTGACCGGCCGGGCGCTCGCCGGGGCATTGTGCGCGGAATGGCAAGCCCAGGGCGAGCACGTCGATCCGGCCACCATGCCGGTGACGCGTCTGGTCAATTCGGCGCTTGACGGCGTGAAGGGTGGTGAGCCGGCGATACGGGCCGAGATTCTTGGCTATGCCGGGTCCGACCTGTTGTGCTACCGCGCCGGCGAGCCGCAGGGACTTGCCGACCGGCAACGGGCACTGTGGGATCCGGTGCTTGCCTGGGCCGAGAAGTTTCTTGGCGTTCGCTTCAAACTGGCGCAGGGCATTGTGCACGTCGAGCAGCCCCGGCAGACCCTGCGCGCCGTGAAATCGAAACTGGCGGCCCATACCGATCCGTTTGCGCTGACCGGCCTTGCCATGGCGACAAGCCTGACCGGGTCGGCGCTGCTGGCGCTAGCGCTCGCGGAAGGGTTTCTGCGGCCCGGCGATGCCTGGCGCGCCGCCCATGTCGATGAGGACTGGAACATTGCCCAGTGGGGCGAGGATGACGAGGCGGTATCGAGGCGGGCGGACCGTCATCGCGATTTTGTCGCGGCGATGATCGCGCTCGGACTTTCAGACAAGTTCGGCGGCCCTGCCTGACATCACTGCTCGGCCCGCTGGCGGATCACTTCGGAGCGATTTTCGGTGCCGGGATGGGTCGTGAACCAGCTTGTCTTGCCGCAGTCGCGGCATTTTTCGGTAATCCGTTCCAGCATCGTCGCCAGCGCCGCCGGGTCGCGGCCCGCCGCTTTCATCAGATCGACGGCCCGCGCATCGGCCTGCGATTCAAAGCGGCGGGAATAGGACAGGGTCAGGAGCAGGCTGCCCTGGGCCAGAACTTCCTCGACGATCTCGCCGGAATCGCCGCCGATCATCGCGATCAGGGCGGCGATGCCGAGCGAGCGGTAAATCTGGCGGAGGGAATGACGGTTCTCCACATGCGCGATCTCATGGGCGAGGACGCCGAAAATCTCATCGTCGCTCCCGGCAAGGCGGACAAGCTGATCGGTCATGATGATCGTGCCGCCGGGCAATGCGAAAGCGTTCGGTCCGATAATGCCGCCGTCGCGGAACAACAGGTCGAGCCCGATGCGGCCGGTGTCGGAGTGCGTCTTCAGCACGGCGAAACCGGCGCCGATCGCGTCCTTGCGGGCCTCAGCCAGGGTCGACGGCTCGAGGAACGTCCGGTCGATGGTTTCCAGGGCGCCACGGTCGATCAGCTCGATGACCGGTGTCGGCGTCACCGCGGCGGCCGCATTGGCCAGCACCGGCAAGGCGTACCGGACCGTGGCATAGACCAGGGCGATGGCAATGAGGGCGATGACGATCAGCCGCGGATGGAAGACCTCTAGCCGGGCGAGGAACGTTTCGGAGGCCGCCAGCCGGTCGCAAAACAGGCGGTCGATGCCGGCATTGTCCCGGGTCTCGAACACCGTGCCGTCGGCGAATGTCAGGCGCCGGGGAATAGCGCCGACACGATCGGATATCGTCGCCGGTTCGTCGCTGGCATAGTGGCGATCCGGCTGGCCGTCCGGCGAAACGGTGAGCGCACCGGGCGTTGGCCGGGCAAGCGTCGCTGCATGCCTTGCCGACCGTCCGGCCTCAAACAGCCAGCCGGAAACGGATTGCGGGTCAGAATCCGAGGTCAAAGCCTTCCAAATCCATATATTCGGCCGCGGCGACACCGGCGCCCGATTCCACCTCACCGACAAAGTCGTCGGCCGTGCCGGAAATCAGCACGGCGGTATGGGAGGCAATATAGCGGGTTGAGCGGATCGACGCCCAGGGCCGCATCAGGCCGAACGTGGCGATGGTGAGAAAAAAGTTGGATACGATGATCCAGACATAGCGCAGCGGCTTGAGATTGGACTCAAACCGGTGCCGGTCATCAAGGACAAGAGCGTTGTAGATGACGTTGCGGGTGCCGGCGGAATAGAAGATGCCGGCCGGGATGATGGTCAGATAGATCGTGAGCAATGCCACGAAAATGGCTCCGGCAAGGGCTTCGCCGGAAGCAATGACCAGCGCGGCGACAACGGCGCCAACGAGTACGGCGATGGCGATCGCGAAGAGGAAAGCCTTGAAGAACACGGCGTAATAGGCGCGGATCAGCGGCTTTGCGGCAAATGGCGCCGTACCGTAGCGATAGCCCTTGGCGATGTATGTCGCCGTCACTTGGCTCATCACCGGGACCAGCAGGCCGAAAGTGAACAGCGCCGCCAGCGGCATGAGAATGAAGGCGATGAAGGCTTGCCAGTAGTTGCCGGCGAAATTGAAGCGGACATTGCGGTAGCTGGTCATGCGGGCGTTGAAGCGCAGGCCCATATTGAAGACGTAGGGAAGGGCAAATGCATAAATCACCAGGACGGCCGCGCCGAAAAGTGGAAAGAACTCCACGATCAGATTGAAAACGACGATAATTGCGACGGCGACCAGCCGGCCCTTAAGGATGGTGACCGGCAGGGCGTGGTATTCGAAACTGTGGCCGTCGAGAAACGTGTTGCCAAAAAAATACCGCTTGCGGCGGACCTTGGCCCAGGCGGAATAGATGCCGAGCGTCAGGATCGTCAGGACGACATTGACGATCCAGATGCCGAAATACTCGCTGGCATTGCCGCGAAATGTTACCGGATGCCGGGCCAGTTGTGGTACGGGCGAGGTCACGCGCGGCGCAATGGCGTCGTTCATGGATGCTCCCGAACCCTAGGCAGGGCCGGGCGGCGATTTTGCCCTGCCGATTGGGCCAAGATGGGTCTGATTAAAGCCAGCCGACAGTTTCAGGCCGTATCCCAGCGCCCGGTCAATGCCGATATGGGCCGCCCAGATCAGCCCGATCTCGGCTGGAACCGGGCCGGCGCCGGCAAGGCTGACGGCGCCCAGCAAGGCTGGTGCAAGCCAGGTATGGGCGGCATTATAGGCAAGCGCGCCGATTCTGGGGCCGTTCAGATAGCCGACCAAAGACAGGTCCGGCGCCAGGATCAGCGCGGCGAACAGCCACCAATTGCCGCTGGCGGCGGCAAACAGGACGATTGCCAGAGCGGCGAGGGCGGCGTTTTCCAACCGGACAATCCAGCGAATGCTCCGATCCATCGTCAAAGGCTGGCCTCCCTCGGCAGTCGACCGGCTAACGCCTGTTTCGGGCGTTCCGAGTCCGCGATATCCTATGCTATCACCGTAATGAGCGGGAAAACAAAAGGGTTGGGCGATGCACGACGTGTTGACGGAGCTGCAAAAACGGCGGGAAGCGGCCTGGGCCGGTGGCGGCGAGCGCCGGACCAGGATACAGCAAGGGCGCGGCAAGCTGACGGCGCGGGAGCGGTTGGCGGTGCTTTTGGACGAGGAATCGTTCGAGGAATTCGACATGTTCGTCGAACATCGCTGCACCGATTTCGGCATGGACGAAACGCGCATGCCGGGCGATGGCGTCGTCACCGGCTGGGGTACGATCAACGGCCGTCCGGTCTATGTCTTCGCCAAGGATTTCACCGTTTTCGGCGGGTCGCTATCGGAAGCCCATGCGGAGAAGATCCAGAAGGTTCAGGACATGGCGCTGCGCAACCGCACGCCGATCATCGGCCTGTTCGATGCCGGAGGCGCGCGCATCCAGGAGGGGGTGGCGGCACTTGGCGGCTATGCCGAAATCTTCCAGCGCAACGTGCTTGCCTCCGGCGTGATCCCGCAGATCTCCGTCATAATGGGGCCGTGCGCGGGGGGCGACGTCTATTCGCCCGCCATGACCGATTTCATCTTCATGGTGCGCGAAACCAGCTACATGTTCGTCACCGGCCCGGACGTGGTGAAAACGGTGACCAACGAAACGGTGAGCGCGGAGGAACTCGGCGGGGCCTCGGTGCACACGGTCAAATCCTCGGTGGCCGACGGCGCCTTTGACAACGATATCGACGCGCTTCTGGAGATGCGGCGGCTGTTCGACTTCCTGCCGCTCAACAACAAGGCCGAACTGCCGGAAGTGGACGCCTTCGATCCGGCCGACAGGGTGGATGATTCCCTTGATAATCTAATTCCTGATTCTTCCAACAAACCCTATGAGATAAAGGAACTTGTTCACAAAGTAGTCGATGAAGAGAATTTTTTCGAGATCCAGGCCGATCACGCTCGCAACATCGTCACCGGCTTTGGCCGCATGGAGGGCCGGACGGTCGGCTTCGTCGCCAACCAGCCGATGGTCCTCGCCGGCGTTCTCGATGCCGATGCCAGCCGCAAGGCGGCGCGGTTCGTGCGGTTCTGCGACTGCTTCAATATTCCGATCGTCACCTTCGTCGACGTGCCCGGATTTCTGCCCGGCACCGCCCAGGAAAATGGCGGCCTGATCAAGCACGGCGCCAAGCTGCTTTTCGCCTATGCCGAGGCGACCGTGCCGAAAGTCACCGTGATCACCCGCAAGGCCTTTGGCGGCGCCTATGACGTGATGGCGTCGAAACACCTGCGCGGCGACATCAATTATGCCTGGCCGAGCGCCCAGATCGCGGTGATGGGGGCCAAGGGCGCGGTCGAGATCATCTTCCGCAAGGATATCGACGATTCCGACAAGATCGCAGCCCACACGAAAGCCTACGAGGAACAGTTCCTGTCACCCTTCGTGGCGGCCGAGCGCGGCTATGTCGATGATGTGATCATGCCGCATTCGACGCGCCGGCGGGTGGCGCGGGCGCTTAGGCTGCTCAGGAACAAGGAACTGACAAACCCCTGGAAGAAGCACGGCAACATCCCGCTGTAGGCGTAAAACCGCTTTATGATAAGCGGTTTAGCGGCGCCGTGTCATCCCGTTACTCAATCATGGCGCGGAATTTCTCCGGGATCTGTTCGGCGGACAAATAGCTCTGCTCGTTTTCGTCATGGGCAAAGGCGACAAGATCGGCGAGGTCCTGGCCGGACAATTCGATCTGTCCGCCGAATTGTTCGTCTTCCTGCATGGCGATCATGGCGCCGGCGCCGCGCCACATGCGGGCGGCAAATTCAAACGCATTCATGGGCTCAGGCATATCGGCGGCGTTGATCGCCGGGCCGACATCGCCGCCGACGCCGTTGACGGAATGGCAAGCGATACAGCCTTTCTCCATAAAGAGTGCGCGGCCGCGCGCTGAATTCATTGGCGGAAGCGCGATCCCGACATCGGTTATGAACGCCATCATGCGGGCCAATTCGGCCTGGCTCATATGTTCCATGGCTTCAAAATCATGACCATGTTCATGCGCCTCATGCATTTCGCGCATCTGCTCCATGGTATCGTGGCCGGCTTCCGATTCCGCCGCTTCATGCCCGTGGCCCGCCTCTCCCGGTGCTGCCCAGGCCGGTTCCCCGGACAGCGAGAATACCAAGGCAATTGTGCCAACCGCGACTGATGCAATCTGGATGATCATCATCCTCTCCGTGTTTCGTTCGATGCGGCAAAGTGCCGATATATCGGGGCGATACCATGATCTGAATCAACCGTGCATGTCCCGCCGGCGGGCGTCCAGTCATCGCAATTGGCATCTTCAGCATTTTCTAACCGTTTTCCGCTAGCGTTATCCGCAGATTCAAAAGAGGTTTGGAGCCATGCTGACGGGCGATATCATGACGCATGTAACGGCATCGAAACATCTGACGGCCGAGGACGCCAAGGCGATGCGCCGGGCTGTCTATCAGGACGGTACAATCGATCCGGCCGAACTGGAAACACTTTTCGTTCTCGATGAAGCGGCGAAGCGGCGCGACCCGGAATGGTCGGCATTCTTCGTCGAGGCCGTCACCGATTTCGTCGTCAACCAGGAAGAGCCGCAAGGCTATGTCAGCGAAGCCAATGGGCGCTGGCTGATCGACCGGATCGCCAGGGACGGTCTGGTGACGACGGCGAGCGAACTGGAATTGCTCGTCACGGTGCTGGAAAAGGCGACTTCGAGCCCGGAACAGCTTTCGGCCTTTGCGCTGGACCAGGTCAAGCATGCCGTCATTCAGGGCGACGGGCCGCTTGCCAACGGGGTGCTTGAGCCGGGCTGTGTTGGCGCTGCCGAGGCCGATCTGATCCGCCGCGTGCTGTATGCCTTTGGCGGCGACGGCAATATCGCCGTGACGCGGGCGGAAGCCGAAGTCCTGTTCGATATCAATGACGCCACCGCCGAAGCGGACAACGATCCGGCCTGGGCGGATCTTTTCGTCAAGGCGCTGGCCAATACGTTGATGGCCGCGTCCGGTTACCAGCCGCCGAGCCGCGAGGTTGCACTCAGGCGCGAGGAATGGCTTTCCTCGGATAGCGGGGGCGTTGGCGATTTCTTTTCCAAAATGGTGTCAGGCGGCCTGAAGGGCGTTTTCGATGCTTACCGGCAGCCGGATTCAGAGGAGCGCTGGGCGGAACGCAACCGGCGCTTTGCCGAAGCCTCGGGCGCGGCGGAAGCGGTGAGCGAGGCCGAAGCGAAGTGGCTGGCCGAGCGGATCGGCCGGGACGGCAAGCTGCACGAGAACGAAAAGGCGGTGTTGCGTTTCATCGCCGAACAATCGCCGGATATCCACCCAAGTCTGAAGTCGCTGATCGACAAAGCCGCCTGATCGGGGCTTGCCGGCAGAAGATTTGAAGAGCCGCTGCCCTCCCTTTTTTTGGGAGGGGCGGCTTTTTTCGTTATGGCTTGAGCCGGCCGATATGAACTTCCAGCGACCCGATCACCTTGCCCAGTGCCTCGTGAGCGCGCCGGGCTCTTGCCAGATCGGATTTCAGCAGCGCCAGTTCGGACTGCAGCGTCTCGTCGGTCGGCGCCTCGCCGAGACCGAAGATCAGCCATGTCGGCGAGACATTGAGAACCCCGGCAAGCATGGTCAGGCGGTTCGACCTGGGCTGTGACCGGTTCGCCTCCCAGGACGTCGCCGTTGCCGTGGCGACGCCAACCCGGCGGGCGAGTTGCGCCGTCGTCAGGTCCAGCGCCTGGCGGGCGCGGTGGATACGGCCGCCGATTGTGTCCAGGTCAGGCACTTCGTTCAAGATCGTTACGGGTCTGGGCATCGGCTTCTCCGGCAGGCGATCCCTGGTTGGGGATTCAGCCCCCACCATACCGGTCCGGACGGGGAATGTCCCATATTCGGGACCCGCGAGCAGCCCATCGTTTCGCCGCGCGAACCGCGTTTTCCAGCGCTTCCAGGAAGCGCGACCGGTCCCTGCCGGAAAAGCCGCGGTTAAAGCCCGAAATCTCGCCGGTTTCGCGCAGGCTCTGGTTGAGATCGCGCATTGCCAGCGCCATGCCGATGCCGGCCTCGGTGAACGGCCTGCCGTCGTGATTGAGCACCTGCGCGCCTTTTCCGATACAGCGGGCGGCCAGCGGAATGTCGGCGGTGACGGCGATATCGCCGGTATCGATCCGCTCGGCGATCCAGTCGTCGGCGGCGTCGGGGTCGTCCGGAACGACAACGACCTGAACGCGCGGATCGCGGCTCGGCCGGATGCCGCCATTGCAGACGATGTAGACGCTCAGCTCATGCCGCCCGGCGACGCGGATCACCTCGTCCCTGACCGGGCAGGCATCGGCGTCGACAAAAATCTCAGGCAAGCCCAAACCCTACCATTGTCAAGAAAGCCATTGGAAAACTGACATTCCTGCCAAAAATTGCAATAATTTCCGCTTTCTCATCCAGCCTGGCCGGCAATCTCGCGTGCCTGCCCGTAGAGCCGGACAAAATCCTCGTCGTGGATTTCCATCGCCTGGAAATGTTCGGCCAGATTGTCGAGATACTCCAGGTTCGAGCCGAAGAACCCGCGCGCGGCGGCGATCATCGGCGCAGCTTCGTCGAGGGTGATGT
>PVMK01126720.1_pt1 | contig 44754 bp, 43 predicted proteins | sample 1853481 | NCBI WGS metagenome assembly PVMK01 (sample SAMN08533507, study PRJNA380276) | Marine sediment metagenome, whole genome shotgun sequencing project.
TGACCGGCATCCCCCTGCCCGGCTGGCTGATTCTCATCCTGACCATCCTTGTTACCATGTTCCTCACCTCCTTTGTGGGAATATTCATCGAACGGGTGGGATATAGGCCTCTGCGTCAGGCACCCCGGGCCTCTGCCGCCATTACAGGCCTTATGATCGGCATCATTCTTGAAACAGGAAATCTTGCCATTCTTGGAGCACGCAGACTCAGTTTTCCACAACTCATAGAATCAACCACATACCAATTCGGCGGCGTCTATGTGACCAACAAAAAAATACTTATCGTCGGGGTATCCCTGACCCTCATGTTTCTGCTGCACCGGTTTATCCAGAAAAGCAAATGGGGCATGGCTATGCGTGCCATGTCCTTTGATTTTGAGGTGGTGCCCTTAATGGGTATTTCCATCAACAGGATCGCTCCGCTCACCTTTGCCATCGGCTCTGCCCTGGCCGCTGCTGCAGGTATTCTGTACGGACTCGCCTATCCTGTACTCGATCCGTACATGGGTGTCCTGCTTGGCTGGAAGGCTTTTGTCGCAGCTATTCTCGGCGGCAGGGGTTCCATTCTCGGTGCTGCCCTTGCCGGCTTTATGCTCGGCTTTATCGAGATCTTTGCTGCCTGGATATTCCCATCAACCCTGCGGGACGTGATTGCCTACTCCATCATTCTGCTCATACTGACCTTGCGGCCCCATGGTTTCTTCGGCCAGGCGCACTCTACCCAGCTCAGACTGTAACCTGGATCCATGACGGAAAAATTAACAAAGAATGGAAGAACTGACCCAAAAAGTACAGCACCCTAAAAAGGGATTCAGGGCATGGCTGCAAAAGCTGGTGGGCGGTATTCCGCTCATAGGCTGGCTTTGGGCTATATTTGGTGCTGTCCTGATCGAATATTACCTGGGTGATCTCATATCCTACTATCTTGGTCTGCCGAAAATTCCAGTCCTTTTCGGCTTTCTCACCGTGCTCAAAAAACCGCTACTTCTGCCAGGCACGATGGGCTACCTGATCCTGGTATACGGACTGCCGATTCTGCTTATTGCCAAATCCCTACGGAAGCCGGCCAACAGGCTGGCTGCCTTTCTCGATAACGGCCCTGTTTCCATAGGGACCGTGATACATCTCGGACTTTTCTACACCGCAATGCACTTCTGGGCCGATATGAGCGATTACCGGCTGCTGGTGTTAAAACTCACCATGATTGCCATAATGCTGACGCTCAGCATTAATGTCATTAACGGCTATATGGGAGAATTCTCCTGCTCACATCCGGGCTTCATGGCCCTGGGAGCCTATGGAGCATCAACCATTACCCTGCTGCTTTTTGCCAATGACAAACTATTCGGAGAAGCCCTGCTTCCTGAAGCTCTTGGCTTCTATTTTTTCCCACTGGCGTTAATTGCCGGCGGCCTGGTCGCCTCACTGGGTGCACTGGTAATTGCCATACCGTCATTTCGCACCCGGGGCGACTACCTGGCAATCATATCACTTTCCTTTCTCTTTATCGTCAAAAGCCTCATTGAAAACCTCGAATTTATTGGCGGCCCACGGGGCATGTCAAGTCAGCCTAATTATTCCAACCTGCCCATGGTCTTCATTGTCATGGTCCTATGCATCTGGATCATCAACAACTTTGTGCGCTCAACAATGGGAAAGGCCTTGAATGCAGTGCGAGACAATGAATTGGCAGCCGAGGTCATGACAGTCAACACCCGTAAAACAAAAATCATTGCCTTCATGTTCGGGGCTTTCTGGGCTGGCGTGGCAGGCGGGCTTTTTGCCCATGTTCTGCGCTATGTAAACCCGGGATCATTCGGCATTCAACGCCTGGCAGAAATCCTGGCCATGGTTTATTTCGGGGGCCTTAATTCTGTCACCGGCTCCATTGTCGGGGCGGTCAGTATCAGCATCTTAAGCGAGGCTTTGCGCCCTCTGGAAATCTATAAGTGGATTATCATCCCACTACTGCTCATCCTGGTCATGCTCTTCCGGCCCTGGGGCCTTATTTCCTTTACCGAGTTCAACCCCAAAGAACTCATGAAGCCCAAAAAGAAAAGGATTGAGGATAAATAATATGGCACTGCTACGGGATTGACAATATGATTCATTACTTCGGAGGATTGAGAGCTGTCCACAACTATAATCTTATCCTCGAACCGGGTCATATTGTGGGACTTATCGGGACCCAACGGTGCCGGTAAAACCACGATCTTCAACCTCATTTCCGGCATCCACACACCCACAGAAGGGGAATATTGAACTGGACGGCCATAACCTCATAGGTCATCAGCCCCATAAAATTGCCTCCATGGGCCTGGGCCGCACCTTTCAGAACCTTTTACTCTGGCGGCACATGACTGTTCTGGAACACGTAAAAATGGCATGTTACTCCCAACTGGGATATGGGGTCTTGGGTGCTTTTTTCGGTTCCAGGCGCTGTCACAAGGAAGAAAAACGTATCACCTCCAAGGCCATGCATCTACTGGAAACATTTAACGCAGCACAGTTCAGCTCACAGCTTGCTGTCAGTCTGCCGTACGGTGCCCAGAGACGTGTGGAAATGGCCCGTGCCATGGCGACAAACCCGAAAGTCCTTTTGCTGGATGAACCCACAGCCGGAATGACACCTGATGAACTCAACCGCATGATTACCATAATCAGAAAAGTGCACCAGGATTTTGATGTTGCAATTTTTATGATTGAACACCGCTTGAAATTCGTTATGGATTTGTGTGAAAGAATACAGACCCTTGTGTTTGGAGAAGTTATTGCTGAAGGGACACCTGACGAGATCAAGAACAACCCGCATGTTATTGAGGCCTATCTTGGCAAGGAGGATGTCACCTGATGCAGCTGGAAGTCAAAAACCTGCAGGTCTCCTATGGCAAGATCAGGGCGCTACACGGTATTAATTTTAGCATCGACAGGGGTGAGATCGTCTGCATCATCGGGGCCAACGGTGCCGGCAAGAGCACAACACTGCGCGCCATATCCCGATTGCTTCCGGCTGACAACGGCTCAGTGATAAACTTTGAAGGCAAGAACCTGCTGCAGTATCAACCCGATAAAGTTGTCAGTGAGTTGGGCATATCACACGTACCTGAAGGACGCCGCCTGTTCGGCAACTTGACGGTGATGGAAAACCTGAAGCTGGCAACCTTTGCCCGCAAGGACAAAGACAAGATTGCACAAGATACTGAACAGGTCTTTTCTATTTTTCCCAGGCTCAAAGAACGAATATCCCAAATGTCAGGCACCTTAAGCGGCGGTGAACAGCAGATGCTTGCTGTGGGCAGAGCCTATATGAGCGGCCGCAAGTTGATGCTTCTGGATGAACCTTCCATGGGACTGGCACCACTTCTCATGCTCTCCATGTTTGAAGCTCTGAAGGAAATTAACAGGGAAGGCACAACGATCCTGCTTGTCGAACAAAATGCCCGACTTGCTCTTAAATTTGCCAGGCGTGCCTATGTGCTTGAAAACGGCCACCTGGCCCTCGAAGGCCCATCTGAAGATCTGCTTCATAATCCTGAGGTGAAAAAAGCATACCTGGGCGGATAATGATCTTGCTTTCCAAACCGCGCGGGCATTTTTTAACCAGATAGTTCTCAGCCGGGCATGGAATGCCGCTCACGGAGGAGTATACGTCCCAATAACTGAAAATACCCAGCCCAATCCTTACCTGGATGACCCACTCCGGGACCTTGAAACCATGGAAGGAATAAAGCTGACGAAAATCAACCCGGCTTTTATGACCCGTCAAATTGCAGAAATCACTTCCCGCGAAAATGGCGCTCAGTTTCACATTACAAGCCTCAAACCAATACGACCGGCCAATAAACCTTCAGACTGGGAAAAAACCTGGCTTAGATCTTTTGCAAAAGGTTCCAAGGAACGTGGTACTTTTATTCAGGACGGTTCAGATACCAGCTTCCGCTACATGGCTCCTCTTGTTACCGAGCAGAGTTGCCTTAAGTGCCATGCAAAACAGGGGTATAAAGAAGGGAGATATACGGGGTGGGATCAGTGTAATTTTATCCCTTTTCCCCAAAAGCAGATTATTTATCGTTAATATTGGGTTATGGCATTGCCGCCTTGCTCGGCAGTCTGATCATTTTTATAGCTGGCTCTATGCTGGATAAAAAAGAAAGAGAGCAACAGAAAATCATAAAGAGTTTGCAGGAAGCACTGCTTGAGATAAAAACATTGCAGGGCATTGTTCCCATCTGCTCATTTTGCAAGAATATTCGCGATGACAAGGGGTTCTGGAATCAGGTTGAGGCCTATGTCTCGCAACACACAGAAGCTGAATTCAGCCACGGTATCCGCCCGGATTGCCTGGAAAAACATTATTCAGACTTATTTGAAGATAAGAAAAAGTAAACGCACCCTAATACTTGGATATATGATAATCGATCTGACTGTTGATGGTATTCTGGATTTCTTTGTTGAGTTCCAGCCCCTGGAGCGTGGCAATAAAGGAAATCCACTCGGCCCTGGTGCGTTCTTCCAGGGTTTCCTCACCGGGCTCTTTCTTCTCCGGCAATCCATTCGGGTGGCAGGTGGCGCACTTGCTCTCATAAATCTGCATGTTCCTTTCCTGTCTCTGGGCGTGGGCGGAAAGAAGGTTTTTGGCATCCGTCACCCGCAAACTTTCTCCAGACCCCTCATTGGCAATGACGATGAATCTGTTTGTCTCAATGGTGGAACTGTGGAGAATTGCTCCTCCCAAAGTATCGCGATGACAGAGCCAGCACCTGTTGTAAAAAATCCTGGCCATGCTCAGCTCCCGGCGATGAAAATAAGCGGCCAGCAGACTTTATCTTTTCGTCGGAGATCAATTCCGGCGCCTTCTGCTGCATGCGCTTAATCGTTGCAAGCCATTGCTCATCGGACCTACTGCGGCTGTTAATACGCTCATCATCGTGACATTTGGTGCAGGTCTCTTCAAAGGTGTTTAATTCTCTCTGTTGCTCATCAACGTGAAAGCCAACAAGAACTTTTGCTTCCTCATCGGTGAATGCCCCTTTACTGTAATACTGCATTCTCTTGATGGTTTGGGCCCATACCTCCGGGTCCTTGAAAACGGCCAATGCCCTGTCCGGTTCGTGGCACAAGGAGCATTTTTCCAGGAATAGTGCAACTCCACTCACCAGATCGATTCCTATCCTGTTATCAGTCTGATCACGGATGGCTTTGTCAAGTATGCCCCTGATATTTTCCTCCAAAGCGGCCTGGTGTGACCGGACATGGTACCTGATAATGATCTCAATATCCTTATCCTCAATGGTATTGCCGGATTTTTGCTGCATTCGTTTGATAATCGCCCTGGCCTGATCAGCAGTTAAATTCTGCTCCAGAAAAACTTTGCCCGGATGACATTTCTGACACTTTTCATTGAAGATGGCTGCCTCCTGCTTTTGCCGCGTCACATGGTATTTCACCAGAAGCTCAATTTCTTCCTGGTTGACATCGGCATTATGCTCCTTCTTCATTCTGGTGATGGTGTCAAACCACACCTTTGTCGAACGATATTTCTTCAAGGCCAATTCCGGGGCATGGCATTTGGAGCATTTTGATTTAAAGAGTTCAGCTTCAGACGGCGAAGGGGCAATATACGTTTCCTGGACAGCCTGTCTCTGACAGCCGAAGTTGGTGAGCATGAAGAGAATTGCGAGCAGAGCTGATAAACGCATCAGACGTGAAAACGCTTTGGTTTTCGGTGAAAAAATAAATTTTTCTAATTTCATCCGGCTTCCCTAAGTGTTGATTACAGGTGCAAATTTTTCCTCAAAAAATCAGCTGTTCTAAAGAGATGAATTAAAATTTTCATCCCTCCTCGCCTTTTTCAACAGTCTTATATATTATATAATAATTCGCAAACCTTATTCTGCAGGGTAATGTCTGAATGTAGAGTTAACAAACCGGTACAAATGTAATGCTTAACAGATAAATATGTCTCTTTTCCTGCTGAGTTTCTTACTCATATATGGTGCTTTCCACCTCTATTTTTTCCTGAAGGCAAAAGCTGCATTCTCTCTGCCCGGATGGGCCTTTTTTCTTCTTGCAGCCTTCTTGCTTATCATGATTGCAGCCCCGATTCTTGTCAGGGTTTCCGAGCGCAGCGGCTATGACCAGCTGGCCATGTTTCTCGCCTATTCCGGTTATACCTGGATGGGCATCGTCTTTCTTTTCGTGGCCGCCTCTTTCGCAGTTGACGGCTACCGCATTCTTATCTCGCTTACAAGTCTTCTCCTGCACAAAAAACTGCTGCTGCAAATTAATCCGAAGCCGGCCTTTTACATCCCTCTCGTTTTTTCCCTGGTCATTTCGGTTGTGGGTGCTTTTGAGGCCTGGGATATAAAGCTTGAAAAGGTTACCCTTGCCAGTAAAAAGATACCGGCCTCTTTGAGCGGTCTGCGTTTAGTCCAGATCTCAGACGTGCACCTGGGATTAATCGTCCGTCACAGACGCTTGAGAAAGATTTTGGAGGCCGTAGAAAAGGCGAATCCTGACATCCTGGTCTCGAGAGGAGATCTTGTGGATGGACAGATAAACAAGCTGGAAGGGTTAGCTGAGATGCTGCAGGATATTAAACCACGCTATGGGAAATATGCTGTTACAGGTAACCATGAATTTTATGCCGGACTGCAGGATTCACTGGCTTTCACCCAAAAGGCCGGATTTACGATTTTAAGAAACGAAGGGATGAGTGTAACAGATTATTTTAATATTGCTGGAGTTGATGACCGCACAGGCAGATATTTTAAAAATACGCCTGAGATATCTGAAGAGGATATGCTGAAAGTGCTGGACCGGAAAAAATTTACCCTGCTGCTTAAACACCGCCCTGAAGTGGACCAGAAAAGTCTGGGGCTTTTTGATCTGCAGCTTTCCGGCCACACTCACAAGGGGCAGATATTTCCATTTAATATTATCACTCTTCTCTATTTTCCAATCCACTGGGGTATCCTGAACCCTTTAGACCATAGTTTTCTTTATGTCAGCAGGGGGAGCGGCACATGGGGTCCGCCGATCCGTTTCCTTTCACCCCCGGAGGTAACACTTATTGAACTTGTCTCTGATGAAAAAATAATTAAACATTAGGCTTGCCAGACTTTTTGAGAACGATTATCATCTTTGTTTTTGTACGTATAAAATTTTAGGTACTGGACATAGAAAGGATAGACTCAGGGCGACAGGAATTTTCATTTGAATATTATTTGCCCGCACCCTAAAGGGCATCTCAGTACCCCCTTGGGGGTGGAAAAGCCCTAAGCCGATAAAAAATCACACCTCAAATAATTAAATACTGAGAGCTAGCATAATCACTAACAAATACACAAAAAGGAGGACACCATGAGTACATCAGAGCAGAATCTGGCTGAGGCGTTTGCAGGTGAATCACAGGCCAACAGGAAATATCTCGCTTTTGCCAAGCAGGCGGAAAGGGATGGTTATTCTCAGGCTGCAAAACTTTTCAGAGCAGCGGCAGCGGCTGAAACTATCCATGCCCATGCTCACTTGAGAGCAATGGGGGGTATTCGTTCTACCAAGGAAAACCTTGCTGAGGCCCTGGCAGGTGAAACCCATGAATTCAAAAATATGTACCCTGAAATGATTAAAACTGCAGAAGAAGAAGGACACAAGTCAGCGGCAAGGTCCTTCTCTTATGCCAATGAGGTAGAAAAGGAACACGCGGACCTGTACCAGAAAGCCCTGGACAACATGGACGACATGGAAGAATGTGATTATTACATCTGCTCAGTATGCGGCCATACCCATGAAAAAGAAGCCCCGGGAAAATGCCCGGTGTGCGGCGCCAATGCCAATGCCTTTTTCAAGGCCGACTAAAAACCTACCTTAATTCATGAACAGTTGAAGCCACCGGCTAGAGGTAAAAGAGAAACCAACGCCGGTGGCTTTAGACGATACTTCCGCATCATTAATGTCGTAACAGTGAATCTGTCCCGCCCAGAAATATCCTCTGTTCTAGTCATGACCCTTAAAAATATTTGCAAGAAAAATTAAAATATTCCCTTATTATATTTGATTAAGTCGCAAAAGGTCATAGGATGGCTAAGCTATCATATTCTACGCTTTAACTCTTACAAGAAAGTGACATAACAATGACATCCTATGATTACAGCAAACTCGACCAGCCAGGAGTGCTGCAGGCAATATTTCACCCGCGCCAGGAAACGAATCCTGCCCCTTCACTGCAAAATACTATGGACATTGACATAGCAGTTGATGATGGCATCCAGCTGCATGCAAGATTTCATCTTGCTTCCAATGAGGACCCGAACATTCTGTTCTTTCATGGTAACGGTGAAATTGTTAGCGATTATGATGAAATCGGACCTTTTTACAATAAATACGGCATGAATTTCCTGGCTGTGGATTATCGCGGCTACGGCAGGAGTACGGGCAGTCCCACAGTAACCTCGATGCTGGGAGACACGCATATCGTTCTTGATACGACAAAAAAATGGCTGGCTAAAGCTGAGCACACCGGCCCTCTTCTTATTATGGGACGCTCTCTTGGCGCAGCTGCTGCAATTGAACTTGCCTCCTGCCATTCTGATGATATTGCAGGGCTGATAATTGAAAGCGGCTTTGCCACCTCTCTGCCTCTGCTTATGAAACTCGGGGTAGATGTTGCGGGGCTAGGGCTTACAGAGAATGACGGATTCCGCAATGTACGAAAAATTTCCACTTTCACGAAGCCGACCCTTATCATCCACGGCCAATATGACGAAATCATACCGGTCAACTCTGCTGCCGTTCTCCAGGCCGAATCTCCAGCCCGTTCTAAAGAACTTCAGGTTGTCCCGGGAGCTACGCACAACACTATTATTGCCAGGGCGGGCGAGATGTATTTTTCGGTTATCAAGCAGTTCATAAACAAAATAAGCGGTATCAGGGCTAAAAGAAGGAAAAAGTCAAAATGAACCCATTATCATGCCTGAAGACATTTTTGATAGAACCATTGCCCTTCTGAAGCAGTCGCATAATGCAGTGGCTTTGACTGGGGCCGGGGTCAGTACTGAAAGCGGTATCCCTGACTTCAGAGGGAAAAACGGCCTCTGGTCCCGTTACGATCCGTTTGAATATGGAACTATGGGTGCTTTTTTAGCAGATCCGGAAAAGGTATGGCGAATGCTTGCAAGCCTCTTGAAGGTTGTAAATGCCGAACCGAATACAGGCCATAAAGGCATGGCAGTTCTTGAAAAAAAAGGGCTGTTAACCGGAATCATCACCCAGAATATTGACGGCCTGCACCAAAAGGGAGGCAGCAAGAATGTCATTGAATTTCATGGTTCACTGGACACATTCTCCTGCCTTGCATGTGGAGAGAGTTATTCCCTTGCCCATGTGAAAGAATGTTCCCTGCCCCCGCATTGTGACGCCTGTGATGCCATCCTCAAACCGGATGTTGTTTTTTTCGATGAACGCATCCCGGATATGGTCCTTGCCAAAACCCAGCAAATGCTTGCCACCGCAGATCTGCTGCTGGTTGCAGGTACCTCCTGCCAGGTGGAACCGGCAGCTCGTATTCCTTACCAAATTCACAATAAGGGGGGGAAAATCATCGAAATCAATAAAGAGCCGGCCCTGAATCACTTGGCTACAATTACTCTGGAAGGAAATTTTTCAACTATATTAGGAAAATTAGTCGAACGACTGGCGTAACACCTGTTCCATAGAGCAAGATACGATCGTGTCAAAAACTAAGAGAGTCTGTCAACTTTGACATTTAGGATCTTAGCGATGGGTTTAGCCATTGGCAAGGAAAGCCTCCGCCTGCCCCTTTCATAATCACTGATCATATTCTGCTTGACGCTCAGTTTTTCGGCAAGTTCTTTTTGTGTCATCCCAGACTTAAGTCGAGCACCTGCGAGAAGATTGCCAACTCTGTTCGACTGCATTTCTTTCCAGAAGTCGGTCTCCTCGACAGGGATGCTGTCATCAGATCCAGTCAATAAGTTTATCAACTTGATCTCCCTGAATGGAACGCTCAATACGGGGCTTTTTCACGAGAGCCAACATAATAATCCCTATGGAAAATCAAATGATTTCAGATGAATAGCAGGAATCAATGCTTTTCAGCGAATATCAACTTTCTGCCTGTTTTATCACTTCGGAAACAGGAACTGCAGTTGTAACCTTAAAGTCCAGTCTGCACCGTAAGTCGGCTTTTCAACATTGTAGTAGGCCTGGACTGATCCATTTATCGGCTGTTCGCCGACCCGGAAAATTTTACCTAAACCGCCGCCGAACGGCACAGTCCATTTCTCACCGCTGGAAGCCTCCCAGTTAGCGGTAATGATCGGGAGCACTTGTAAGGTACCAGCCGTCTTCCAGATTGTAGTTAATGAAATACTGCCAGGTAAAGATATTAATATCCTGGTCGCCTGAACCTGCAAAGGACCAGACATTGCTGAACAGCGAACCGACAACCCATTTCCCTGGCATTTTAAGAACAACCAGCGATACACCGGCTCCCCACTTGTCAGAACCCAGTGCATCATCAGTCGCCGTAGGGATCAAAAATACAGGCCCAACACCCCAGGTTGTGTCGCCGGAATCTTTAGGAGAGAAAAAACCGGTGAATGTTGTATCACCGAGGCCATTGACACGGCCCTCACCCCCAGTCAGCACACCTGGCTGGGATACAACCGGCAGGATTGTCCTGGGTTATCAGGTTCCACTTTTCATTAAGCGTGAAAGGCCAGACCGGCTGAATATTCAAGATATTCTGTGTTTCGTCATCTGGACCGATACCGAAATTGGTGTTATTCTGAAACGGCAGGCTGATCAGATTTGCTATTGGATTCTGGCTTGCCTTGGCAAGGTCTTCAGTGTTTTCTCCGGCCGCCATTGCGCTGTTGCACATCAAAAGGGAAAATACGCCAATCGCCACAATATATTTCATAGTTTTTTGCATAGCCCTCTTTCCCTTTTTATTTGTTTAATTGTAGTGGTTGTTAGTGTAAATTCACTTGTTTAATTGAATACATCTTGCAGACATTGACGCTATTCAACAGCTAACAATTCACAGTATGTGTTGCGGCAATTTCCCTGGCAAAATGCAGAAAGGAACTATCTCCCAGTTTTTCCTCCTGGATGGCAATGGTTTCCATGCATTAGGAGGTATGCTTCTTCATGGTCTCAAATTCATCATCGGTCAATTTGCCGACAAAGGTCTCTCCCGCCGAACCGCTGTAACGGAAGAGACCCACGTGCCATTGTTAAAAAAGGTGTCAACCTCCTTGACGTTTATTTCGACCCACCCGCCGTCTGCAGTTTTTCCATCACCTGCTCCAGACTGAAGCTGGCAGCCTTCTGGCGGGGTGGGTATTCCACAAAAGTCTGCAGAAACTTACCAACATACACCTGCGCGGGGACAAGCAGATACACACGGTCGATCATCCAGTCGTAATAGGTGTTGGAAGTAATTTGTGCGCGCTCGTATGGATCACGGCGCAGGTTGAAAATCAGCGGTATACGCAGCGGCACGAACGGCTCCGCCCAGGCCTGAAAGGTAGCCTCGACCCGTTGCTCCAGGAAAATCAGCTTCCAGTCTCCGTAGCGCAGAGCACTCAGGTCGCCATCGTCAGTGAAATAGAAGATCTCCTTGCGTGGGCTCGGGACGTTTCCAGGATCTTTGAGATGCTCGGTGAGGTCATAACCGTCGAGATGGATATTGTACTCACGGCCGAGTGCGCTCGATTTGTAGCCATCAAGGAGATCCTCCTTGATGTCTTTCTTGCCGGCGGCGGCAAGAAAGGTGGGCAACCAGTCCATGTGGTGAACGATACCATTGGAGACCGATCCCGGGTTTGATCGTGCCGGGCCAGCGTACCATCGCCGGCACGCGCCAACCGCCTTCCCAGTTGGTGTTCTTCTCACCACGAAAGGGCGTGGCGGCAGCATCCGGCCAGGTGTTGTAGTGCGGGCCGTTGTCGGTTGAATAGTGGACGATGGTGTTGTCAGCGATGCCGAGTTCATCAAGGAGATCGAGGAACTGGCCGATGTGCATGTCATGCTCGATCATGCCGGCGGTGTACTCATCGGCATTGGGGTATTTCTTGGCGATCTCGGCACGCTTCTTCTCGCTGACGTGGGTGCGGAAGTGCATGCGGGTGCCGCTCCACCATACGAACCAGGGCTTGCCCGCTTTAGTCTGCTGTTTGATAAAATCGATGGCGGCTGTTGAGGTTTCGTCGTCGACTGTTTCCATGCGTTTCTTGGTGAGTGGGCCGGTGTCTTCGATCTTGCCATCGGCTGATGATTTAATCACGCCGCGCGGACCGAATTTTTCAAGGAAGGTCTTGCCGTCCGGCATGATCATGTCACCCGGGTAGTCTTCGTTCTCCGGCTCTTCCTCAGCATTCAGGTGGTAGAGGTTGCCAAAGAACTGATCGAAACCGTGGTTGGTCGGCAGCATTTCGTCACGATCGCCAAGATGGTTCTTGCCGAACTGACCAGTGGCGTAGCCCTGATCTTTCAACAATACCGCGATCGTAGGATCTTCAATACGCATGCCTTCCTTAGCGCCGGGTAGTCCGACTTTCGACAATCCGGTTCGGAAGACACTCTGCCCCATGATGAACGACGAACGGCCGGCGGTGCAGGACTGCTCGCCGTAGTAATCGGTGAAGATGATGCCTTCGCGGGCGATGCGGTCGATATTGGGGGTGTGGTAACCCATCATCCCTTGTGTATAGGCGCTTATGTTTGATCGGCCTATGTCGTCGCCCCAGATCACCAGGATGTTGGGCTTGTCGGCTGCAAACGAAGAGCCGACTGTCAGGAGGGCCAGCAGAGTGAACACAACAATCCCTGCCAGAACAATCTTTCTTACATATCTCATTTTTATCCTCCCTTTAGTTCAGTTTAATAAACCATTTAATAAATGGGAATTCTGCAATCCTTTCTCATTTCTGATTACTCTTTCAGCACCTCCACAAGCGGAACTCCCACCGACCCTGATGGGGGTTTTATTTCCAGATACGCAGCTATTGTCGCGGCTATGTCCTGGGGCCCCACCAGCCTGCTTATTGTCTGAGCCGCAACACCGTTGCCGGCAAAGAAAATAGGCACATACGTATCGTACTTCCACGGCGAGCCATGGATTGCAGCAATTTTTTCGATCCCCATCTTTTCCGCTTCCTCACTGGAGTGTAAAAACCAGTAATGCTCCGGCACCATATGGATGTTGCCGGAACGTACAGGATGAAAACTACGCCGGATCTGGTTCTGGATAGGCGACTCGGTTATTCGTCCGGCAAATAAGTCGCTGCGTGTCATGGCATAGGCAATCCCCGGCACTTTCATCATTTCCGCGGCAACAAAGCGTTCCACTTCTTCGACATCAAGCTTCGCCTCTTTTATGGCGTCAAGATTGAAATAGAGATAGGGATGACTGTGGCTGGCAACAAGATCATCCCGGCCGAACCTTTTCTTAAGCGCATCCGATAAAGGAGAGCCTTTTTTAAACCAGTCCAATGGGAAGCGACCGGTCTCCATTCCGTGTTCAGCCATGTATTCAGGGGCTTCCGGCGCACCGTGATCAGCAGAAAGCACTATCAGGGTATTGTCGAGACCGATTTTCTTATCTACGTATTGGAAAAGCTCGGCTAACAGCCGATCCAGGCGCAGAATATTGTCCTCTGTTTCCAGACTGGAGGGTCCAAAAAGGTGGCCAATATAATCGGTGGATGAAAAACTGATTGCCAGATAATCAATCGCATCCCCCTGGCCTACCTTTTCATTGTCAATGAGTGTTTTGGCAAAATCCAGCGTCAGCTCGTCACCGATGGGGGTTAATGTAAGAATCAGATAGAAATACTTCGCACTTCCATCTCCCAGGGAATGGGGAAATGTCCGGCCTAATTCCGCAAACGCCCCTTCGTAAGGACGATCATCAATATCACCGGCAATATAGGAGGCACGGTCATGCAGGAGGTCCCAGGTTTTTCCTTTATAACGGTCTGCCGGTCTGGCATTGTTCCATTGTTTCACCCATTCAGGATAATCGTCATAGTAATAGGTACTGGTAACAAACCTGCCACTGCTCTTGGAGAACCAGAAGGCTTTGCCCACATGTCCTCCCGGCAGGATGGCCCCCCGATCCTTGACTGAAACACTGAACACCCGTGACAGGCCGCCATTATTAACAACAAGTTCATCACCAATCGTGCTGGAAAGAAGATTACGGGGTGAGACGCCTTTGTGGGGTTTCGGTTTGCTGCCGATGATGTGATGGCGATCGTCTTCGGTGTTATAAACAAACTCACCTGTTTTCTGATTTATCCAGTCATTGGCGACGATGCCGTGCCTGGATGGATCAGCACCTGTGGCAAGTGTAGCGTGTCCAACGGCTGTTTCCGTGTTGGCGTGTTGATAGTGGGCGTTGTTGTAATGAGTGCCCTTTTCCAATAAATACCGGAAGCCCCCTTTGCCGAGACGTTCCTTAAAACGCATGGGCAGGTCACCACGCAATTGATCTACTGTGATTTGCAGAACCAGTCTTGGTTTCTTATCATCAGCGAATGCGGGCAGTATCAATCCGTGTGCCAGGGAACAGATGATTACTATTTGAATGAACCTTTTTGCTTTCATGGCTCTCTCCTTTTTAAAAGACATCTTATAGAGCTGGCAACTAGTTTTAGTCAGTTAAGGACTATTAATATGACATTTTATGTCTATAATAAATGGGGGAAACCATGTAATTGTTACTAAAAAAGACTTTACTTAGAATTTTCCTGCTCTTCTAATATGTCTTGATTCCAGATTTATTGCCATCATCTAGCATTTATCAATCCATCATAAAACATGAATATATCAACTGACAATCATAGGTACCTTAATTATACTCATGGCATTTATTCCATAAATAATTATTGGAGCACCTAACGATGGCATAATTGAAGAATGAATGGACCTGTTTCTTATGCGGATATTCCCTTCCCGCTCAGAATAACGATACGGTCAATATCTTTCAAAAAGTTCTTTTTGACAGTCTGTGGCAGAGGAGAGAGAAACTGGACGCCCATACCAGGTTTCTGATAACTGCTTTTTTTCCTGCACCAGACAACGAGTGCGGCAACCTCCACATCAAGATGGTCCTCAACCGGAAATATAAGATTCACATGAGTACCAACGGGAGGCGAAGAATCTGTATTGATAAACATACCATCCATGGAGATATCCTTGCTGCAGGAAATCATGTAATCCCCGGAATGGATGTAATCTAGTCTGAAATCAACGGGTAAACGGTTAATAATTATCCGATCGCTTGAGGCCATCTTGTTTCACTAATTTTCAAAGTGTTTCATGGGTAGAAAAATCCCTGGCATAGATATGATCATTCCCACAATAATGGTCAAACAACTGTATATTATTGGTGTAAAGACCTATTAACTTTTTAAGAGAATGGCAAGTAATTAATTGAGAATTCTTCCTATTGTAAAATATGACAACTGTTACCTTCATTTTCCATGACTATTTACGGCAATTGCTCAAAAAAGAGCTGCCTGCCGCATCGACTTTTTTGCATCATTTTGACCGCAGGGCATCAATCAAAGATGTAATTGAATCACTCGGGATCCCCCACCCTGTTATTGGAAGCTTGATCGTAAACGGCCAAGAAGTTGGGTTTAATTATATCCTGCTCGATAATGATGCGGTTGAAGTGACCCCCTTAACTCCACCGGTAAATCCATTTATCCCCACAATACTGAGACCTGAAGCCCTGGGGAAAATCACATTTATCGTTGATGTCAATGCAGGACGACTGGCACTGTTTCTCAGGATGCTCGGATTCGATACCATGTATGGGAATGACATCAGAAATGACAGGCTTGCTGAGATTGCCCAATCCCAGAACCGTATCCTATTGACCCGCAATACAACCCTTTTGAAACGAAAAATCATCATGCACGGGTATCTTCTCAGGGAGCAGAACCCCAACAGGCAACTTGTTGAAGTAGTCCGCCTCTATGATCTCAGCAGCAGAATAAAACCGTTGAGCAGATGTATCCCCTGCAACGGTTTGTTGGTTCCGATCAGCAAAGAAGTTATTATGGATCGCCTCGAGCCATTGACCAAGAAATATTACCACACATTTCACATCTGTGAGGAGTGTAGAAAAATTTACTGGCCCGGATCACACCAGGGAAAAATTAATGATTTCATTGATAATATCCTTGAGTCTGCCAGGCAGGTTTACTCTGTAGACGGCTGAACGCTCTTAGTCTGGTTCCACTCAATATATTGAAGATTCTGCAACCGATGATAGAAACCTTTGCTGGCCATAAGATTTTCGTGAGTACCTTCTTCAATAATCCTGCCTGAGTCCATGACGATAATTCTATCCGAACGTCTGATAGTTGACAGACGATGGGCAATAACGATGCTTGTCCTCTGTGTCAGGGTTGCTTCAACAGCCCGTTCTACCAGTATCTCAGTCTCAGAATCCACGTTGGCGGTGGCCTCGTCCAGGACAAGGATCTCCGGATTGCGCGCCATAATCCTGGCCATGGCCAACAGTTGCCGCTGCCCGGCAGACAAGTCAAGATTTCCTTCCCCTATTTTGGTATGAACTCCTTCAGGTAAACGGCTTATAAGTTCATTAAGCTGTGCCTGTTCAAGGATAACTTTAAGTTCAGACTCATCCATTTCACGATCAAGAAGGATATTCTCCCTGATGCTTCCGGGAATCACGTATACCTCCTGCATGACGAGGCCGACAGTGTTTCGCAACCATTGTAGATCAAGCTCTCTGATATCATGGCCTTCTAGCAATATGGCACCCTTGTCCGGGTCGTACATCCGTTCCAGCAGATTTACAAGAGTCGATTTTCCGGATCCTGTTGCGCCCACAATCGCGACGGTTTCACCCGGTTCCACCTTCAGCGACAGGTTATGAATGACCGGATTGGCAGAATCGTACCCAAAGGTCACATTGTTGAATTCAAGGATGCCTCGCACGGATAGCGGTCTAAAAGGTTTTGGAGCGACTGGGAGCTTGCTTGTTGTATCCAGGAGCTGAAAAATTCTCTCGGCTGAAGCCATGGCGGATTGTACTATGGAATACTTTTGTGCCAACTCCCGCAGCGGTTGAAAAAAAAGACGCATATAGGCTAGAAAGGCAACCAGTATACCGATGGTCATTTGTCCCTCCAGGATCTGAACACCGCCATACCAGATAATAATGCCTGTTGCTGTCGAGGCAAGAATGTCAAGCAGCGGCATAAAGATACCGAATATTTTTATCTGGTGCATGGCAGACTGAAAATAATCCTGGTTGAGTCTTACAAAATTAGCCTCAGCATCTTTTTCTCTCTGAAACATCTGGATAAGACTTATCCCTGATATCGCCTCCTGCAGGTAAGAATTTATTCTGGCAAGGTTTGTTCGTATCTCCCGGAAAACATTCCTGGCCATCTTGCTGAACCAGATTGTGGCTACCAGGATAACAGGCAGCAGCAGGCTCATCATCAGGGCAAGACGCCAGTTCAGCCAGAAGAGCAGTATCAGAATGCCTATTAAGCGTATTGCATCATTGAAAAGAGTGACAATGACTGATGTGAACATCTCGTGCATGTTCTGAACATCATTGGTAAGCCGGGTGACAAGTTTACCGCTGGGATTTTCATGAAAAAATGCCAGGTCAAGTCCGAGCATGTGGCTATAGACATGCTGACGCAGTCTGTGCATGATATTCTGCCCTGTCCACTCAAGGACCGTAACCTGAAAATAATTGGCCGCAAACCCTGCAATACTGGCAATTCCAAAAACCATTGCCAGTGTTGCCAGGCCTGCAAGCCTCTCTGGAACAGGGATCGTTTTATTTATTATATAGTCGTCCACCCCCAGCCTGAGCAGGTAGGGCAACAGGAGACTCGAGCCGATCACCACAAAGGAAAGGAAAACAGCCAGGACGACACCCTGCCAGTAATGTGAAGTATACCCCAGGATACGGCGCCAAAGGTTAATATCAGCGACCTCTCCCAATTTATCTTCTTCAAAATAGCCGTATCCGTAATTCATATTTTTCTAGTGTCTAAAGTGTCTAAAGTGAGCTAAAGTTTAAAAGGCAGGCACAAAGGCACAGACTATAAATCTTCAATCTTCAATCTTTCAAATTTTCAATATAGATTTACCCTCGACCCCTTGAACCCTGTCATTTTCTTTTACCCTTGAACCCTCGAATCCTTGAATCCTGTTTTTTAATCTTTATGTCTTTACCCTAGAAACCTTGGCCCCTCGACCCCTTGACTCCTGCTTTTTATCCTTTCCCCATCCGGCTTGTCTGGTATTCATAAATTGTGGCGTAGAACTTATTTTCCCGCAGCAGATATTCATGGTCACCCCGTGTAACTATTTTCCCCTTTTCCATAACAATGAGCTGATCAGCCTGGGCCAGAGGCGCCAGACGGTGTGAAACAATTATACAGATCCTGTCTTTGATGAATGGTCGTATGGACCGGATAATTTCATGCTCGGTCTCAATATCCACCGCTGAAAGACCATCATCAATAATGATAACCGGCCTGTCAGATAACAATGCACGTGCAAGGGCAATACGCTGCCGCTGACCTCCGGAAAGCTTCACTCCTTTTTCACCAATCCTGGTTGCATATCCTTTTGGCAGGACATCAATCTCAGCATGAATTGCAGCCGCCCTTGCAACTGCTTCAATCTCTTCCTGGGACGCCCCGGGTTTCCCCATGCTAATGTTGACCCCGACAGTGTCTGAAAAAACCGTAATATCCTGGGGAACCAATGCTATTCTTTTGCGCACCTCTGTCAGATCCAGGTTATTTACATCTATTCCGTTCCATAAAACGGTGCCCGTCTCAACCGGATACAATCTGGCCAGGAGGTGGCACAAGGTCGTTTTCCCTGACCCTGTTTTCCCCACAATACCCAGAATTCCCGGTTGAACATCCAGGGATACGGCATCAAGGACCGGATCATGCTGACCCGGATAGGAAAAAGCAAGATTTGCAACTGTAATGGAACTGATTTTCTCAGGAACCGGCTGCGGATTCGACGGTGCGGCAAAAACCGACCTTTCTTCCAGGATGTTCTGTATGCGCTGTAATGATGTAACCCCACGCTGAAAAAGATTGGTGACCCAGCCTAAAGCCATCATCGGCCAGGTCAGCATGAACAGATAGGAAGTAAAGGCAACAAAGTCACCAATGGTAATGCTGCCATTAATAGTTAAACGACCACCGAATAAAAGGACCAGAAGCATACTGATATTGGCTATAAATCCTGAAACAGGGAAAAGAGTTCCATGCACTCTGGCAAGGCGGAGATTGTCCAACACATATTCTTTGCCCATGGCATCAAACCTTCCAGTCTGGTTTTCCTCCAGGGTATAAACCTTGATCATTCGTATTGAATTTATAGATGTCCTGGCAAATTCTGTAAGTTTGGAAAACTGCTCCTGGACCTTTCTAAAGTATCTGTGCAGACGGCCTGAAAGAAAACGTGTGAGCAATGCCAGAAGAGGCATCGGCACAATTGCGATCAAAGTCAAACCTGGATGGATATATGCCATAAATGAGAGTGCGGCGATTGAGAGAACAAACGCATCAACAAAAGCCACCAGCCCCATGCCGCCGGCAAGTTGAACAGCAGCCAGATCGTTGGTAGCCAGGGCCATTATTTCCCCGGTGGTTTTCCGTTGAAAAAAAATACGGTCAAGGGTTAACAGGTGGGAAAAAAGCCAGTTGCGAAAATCCTTTTCCAGGTGGCGGGAAAAACCCAGTATCATAAAGCGCCAGCCGAAACGAAATACTGCAATGCATACAGCCAGGCCAAAGATCATGATACCATATCGCAGAAGGCTTGCCTGGCTGACCTCTGCACTCTGCAAGCTGTCCACCGCATGCTTGATAATCCGTGGAATAACCAACTGCAGGCTATTGACCGCCAGAAGGGATAAAAAACCTATTGCCAGCCGCAGCTTATATTGTCTGAAAAAAGGAAAGACCAGACGTATAGCCTGCCAGGAGTTATCCATTCCCCTGGCCCGGTTCTGACTTTTCAGTTTCTTGCTGCATTTTTATTTCCTCAGCAATGTCGGATAACGGGGCATGATCTTTTTTCTGTGTGCTGCTTTCTCGTACTGTTCTGCCGGATAGCCAAGTGCAATAACTGCAAATATGGATTCATCGCCCGGGATCTCTAAGAGCTTCCTTATATTCTTATCTCTTTTAATGGCCTCAACCGCGAATCCAATCATACAGCTTCCCAGGCCGAGCTGTGAGCTGCCAGCATAATATTCTGGCTTGCCAGAAGCCCATCTTCCATGGGCGAACTTGCTGCTTTTTTACCCCCCACAAGAATAGCTGCAACGGCTCCATGAAATAAGGTATCCTTCCCTTCCTTTTTCCAAAGCAAAAGTCCTTCGCAGACAGTCTCATAGTGACGGCTGTAATATTTCCCCAGGGTATCTCCAGCGAAATATTTGCTGAAAAGCCTGAGCCATGATTTTTCCGCCATCCTGTTCAATTTATCAAAGAACCGGGCAACATGCTCTCCAAGGATAACAACCTCCCGGCGGCCGGCAAGGATCGAAAAAGTCCAGAGTTGCGAGTTGGTGCCTGATGGTGCGGTTGTTCCTATCTTGACCAGATCTTCCAGCAGTTTTCGGTCAATCTCCCTGTCCGTATAGTTACGACAGGAACGTCTGGACCGCATCAAACGGACAAGCTGTGCGGTATCATATTCTCCATGGGGCAGCCAACGATCATCCACTTCAGCAAAAGACAGAGAGAAAGGATGCTCCAGAGTTTCAACCCGTATAGCATTAACCGGGCAGACAGCTTCGCAGTGGCCACAGCCCATTGAATACGTCCCGGTAACTAAAGCCTTTCCATCCTGCATGGAAAGCGTCTTTGCAGGGCAGACTTCAATGCAGAGTCCGCAGCCAATACATAAATCCGGGTCTATGGACGTTGTTACTGAGTTCTGCATATATCAGGAGGATGGTTAATCGGATAAGAAAAATGAGCAGAATCCGGCTTGTATTCTTTTGCCAATGGTCGCCGATCAGGCAAGTCCTTCAAACTCCTTAAGAATTTCTATACGTGTGATATTTTTCATAATACTTTTTTTGAGGTCTGAAGAAAGAGGACTCATGAACTGCACACCCATGCCGATTCTTTCGACTTTGGGAGACCTGTTTACCCAGACGACAACTGCCATGACTTCTGCCTGGTAATATTCTTCCACAGGGAAAACCAGCTTTAACCTGCTCCCCGGTTCAAGAGGATTCGGTGCACAAAGAAACATTCCACCTAGAGATATGTTTTTACTAAAGGACAGGACATAGTCTCCTTCATGGATATAGTCGACCTGAAATTCTATTGGTACCCGCTCTTCGGTTCTGAGATTGTCGGTTGACATATTTCTCCTCAAATCATTCAGGAAATTATTCCTGAGTAATCGTATATTATCTATAAAAGACGAAGCCTTGATAAAATTATATTTTATAATATATAAATTATTATGCAATAATGGACCAGCAGAGACTTCAGAAATCACTCTTTATACAAAAGTATTTTTTCATTTACCCGTAGACTACAGCTATGCATATATACTTTCCAGGATTATTTGATTATCAACTGTAACTGCATACTCTATTGTTAATTCTTTATTCTTTGTTAATGTAATTATTTGGGTTAAATACCCTGAAATAATTGCCATACTTACAGAAACTGGAGTTATGTCATAACCATGTCAGCCACGATCAAATCATTATTATTAACAACTGTTCTTTTTTTCGTAATTCCGCTGCAAAAAGCCAATCTGTAATCCTATACAAAACCGTTAATATGTGTTAACTTAACGTTAATGCAACTTAACAGGTTAACGCATATTTTCACTTAACAACTGCATACCCGTATTTTCCCCCATAAAAAAATAGGCTTTAAAAATTTTATTATTTTCACAATCCATCTCTCTTGTAATCTCTCTTTCCTTTCTGGCAGAGGAATTTCAATCATTCCACCCTTGCCGGACTTTTCGCCTTAATCAATATTTCTGTTAATTAATTACTTTAACATGCCTGCCCGGAATTAAGTGGCACACCTTTTGCTAATGAACAGTAAAGAGTAACACAAGACCAACTTGTATATTGGAAAATTAACAGTAAAAGGAGGAAATATGATAACCAAAAATAAATCATCACTGCTTCTGGCAGCTCTGCTTGCAGTGACTTTCACTGCTGCGGGTACAGCAAATGCAGGCAAACCGTCCGTTGCCGGTCCGTGCATAAAATGCCACACCGCAGAAGCTGATACCGTTCGCGGCAATCTTGGCACAGTTTCACCTGACTTCAACACGCTGCAGGTCAAAGTTGGCAAAAAATTAATCTGGATCGTCAATTACGACGATAAAACCAGCGTTGTCAACGGCGATAAAACCTCAGGAGCAGGAAGCATTAAGGATCTTCCGAAGAAAAAAGAGATCAGTGTAAGTTACTCAGGTGGTGAATCAAACCCCCTGGCTACCGAAATCATTGTTAAACAGCCCTACAAGGTTCCGGAAGACCAGAAAATCACAAATGACGAAGTAGCAAAACTCGTTTCCCAGGGGCCTGAAAAAGGCCAATATACCCTGATTGATGCAAGACCTAAGGGTGCATTTTTAACCGGCCATATCCCTTCTGCCATTTCGCTTCCCTTTGACAGCTTTGAAGAAAGCTGCTCAACGGTCCTGTCAAATGATAAGGATAGACTTATCGTCTTTTACTGCGGAGGGCCCACCTGAACCATGAGTCCCTTCTCTGCCCGTGAGGCAGTAAAACTCGGTTACACCAATGTAAAGGTTCTCTCTTCAGGTCTTCCCGGTTGGAAAAAATCCAAGGGTGTTTTTGTAATGCCTGCCAATGGCCTTAAGAAAATGATCCATGAGGACACTTCATATGTCCTTATCGATCTCCGCTCCAAAAAAGCAGCAACCGCAGGTCATATCAAAGGCGCAGTTTCAATCCCAGAGGCTGAACTTGCTGCAGCTAAAGATAAATTCCCTAAGGCCAAATCAGCACCGGTCATTTTGTATAACGATGCCCCGGCTTCCGCCGAGACCTTTGCACTTGTACGCGGCTGGGGATATAAAAATGCCTCTGTTTTAAGCGGCGGGGCCAAGGCCTGGGACGGCAAGTTCTTCCCGGGTGATCCAGGCTCAAAGATTGTCTATGTAAAAAAACTGAAACCCGGCGAGATAACAAGTGCTGAATTCCAGAAGGCGGCGGCAGGTAAAATGACTGGCAAAGTTATTCTTGATGTGCGCGACAGCGGTACTGCCGGGACAATCTCCGGAGCCGTCCATATTCCGCAGGCCGAGCTTGCAGGTCGACTTGCTGAGCTTCCAAAAGATAAAGAAATCATTATTCATTGCAATACCGGTATACTTGCGAGTATGGCTCTTAAAACCCTGAAGGATAATGGGTACAAGGCAAGATATGTCGATGCAGTCGTCCAGGTAAGTCCCGACGGTTCATTTGAGGTATCTTCAAAATAGTAAGAATTCTCTCAAGTTTTATAAAGCTTCCCCTCGAATGCGGGTCGTTGGTCTCCGGACCTCCGGCCCGCTTCTTTTTGGGAAAGCTTAAAAGATCAGGCTGGGTAAAAGGCAAAGAAAAAAACATCAAATTTTAAGGAACCAAGAGAACTGGAGTGATGGAGTATTGGAGTATTGGATCAAAATGAAATCCGTCAATCCAATATTATGTCAATAGTCGTGCTTCATTGATGCCCAACAAATCCCAAGGATTTTTTGTTTCTTCACCCATTACTCCAGTACTCCAGTACTCCGGTCTTATTCATCCCCGATAATCGTACACACCACCACACGTTCCGAACGCGGTCCGTCAAACTCGCAGAGAAATACATTCTGCCATTGCGACAGGCCGAGTTTGGAGTCAATGATGGGAATTGATTCAGAAGGCCCCACCAGACCGGCCTTCAGATGGGAATCACCATTGCCGTCCTGTTGGTCATGCAGCCAGACGCCTCTGGGAATAAGCTTTTGCAACAGGTTGACCACATCCGTCTGTACACTCTCGTCCCAATTCTCCTGAATCATTAAAGCTGCTGTGGCCCCCTGGACATATAAGACAATCAAGCCGTTCTCAACTTTGGAATGCGTGACAACCTCCTGAACCTGAACGGTAATATCCACCAGCTCTTCACGTTGGGAGGTCGCACTGAAATATTTTCACGCATAGCAAATCCCCTCTTTTATTCAGCTCTTTTTCTATTCAGGAATACTTTTGGTATTCTGTCACTTTTTTCATCCTTTGCAAAGCTTCCCGCAGGAGCGAACGTTGACAGCCAAAATTAAGACGAACAAATCCCGGGCAAGCCAAAATCGCTCCCTTCGGAAAGCCCCACCCCTGCTTTCTCAAAATAGCGGGCCGGTGAGAGCGGATCAATAGAACGCGCATCTATCCAGGCCAGATAGGTTGCCTCCACATGGTGCATGACAAGACCTTGCATGGAACCAATCTCTTTTTCCACAAGTCTACTATTGCCCCTGAGGTATTCCAACAAACCTGCATGCCAGTCCCAGCCGTCACGATATGCCGCCTCAGTTGCAGTGAAACCGAAAATATTTCACATAAGGGACTATGCCTTCCATGGCCTGAAGAAACTTATTTCTCAGGTCCCTGTTGTTGATAACTGCAAAGGAGCAACCAAGGCCTGGGATATTGAAAGTTTTACTGGGCGCCATCAAAGTAATGGTACGGGCTGCAGCCTCCGGGCTTATGCTTGCTGTGGGAATATGCTTTTTGTCAGCATCCAGGATGAGATCACAATGGATCTCATCAGAACAGATGATAATATCATGCTTTGCTGCAGATTGAGACGAGTTCAACTAATTCCTCATGGTTGAATACCCTGCCCACCGGGTTCTGAGGACTGCAGAATAAGAGCAGCCTGGTTTTCTTTGTTATGCTTTGTTCCAGCAGGACAAAATCAATCTCCCATCTTTTCCTTGCCGGCCTTCAGTGGAACGGTGACCAGTTCCTGCTTCGAATTTACCGGTGCTGATAAAAATGGCGGATATATGGGCACCATGGTCATGACGTCATCATGCTCTGCAGCGACCGACCTGCAGGCAACATTGAGGCCACAGACAAGGCCGGGCAGCCAGACAAGGTGTTCCGGGTCAACCTGCCAGCCGTATCTTCTGCCCAGCATTTCAACAACCACTTCATTAAGAGATTTGGGTGCAACACAGTAGCCGAAAATACCATGCTCTACTCTTCTGCCAAGGGCCTCTATGACAGCGGTCGGAGACTTGAAGTCCATATCAGCGACCCACAGAGGAATAATGTCCTGGTTTCCATACCGGTCCCATTTAAGACTTGCCGTATTGCAGCGGTCAACCGGGGTATCAAAATTAAAATCCTTCATAGCAGACAATCCGGGGTATTATTCAAAAGTGCGCGGTTCTCTTACTCGGACAGCAGAGTTTCCCAATCATACTGCCTGAATGTTCTGGCCAGTCTGTGATCATCATAAACTTCAGTATAGCGAAGGTTGACAAAAATCTTTCCGGCCATTGGTACAACTTTTTCCGGAGGTGTAACAATATCATCTCTTCCGATAATCATCCGGGTCGGGATGTCTATCTGCTGCATCTTGTAATTTGAAAATTCAGGGAAATTAAGAGCCGGTGCCAGGAGTACAATCCGCTCTACTGCATCAGGATACTCCATAGCAAAAATCGTAGCCATCAGACCGCCAAAACTGGACCCGATGAGTATAATATTGTTCTGCCCTGCAAGAATAGCATGTAAAGATTGCATACGTTCAGAAAGACTGCCTGTAAAATCAGGTATTTTCATTTCAGGAAAACGATCACCCAGAAAAACAGCCTTCGTACCTTTGCTGCTGCTCTCAAGACCATGCAGAAAAATCTTCATTGCATCTTGCTCCAGATATACGCTTTTTTAAAAAACCGATTATCCGATAGTTAACAGGCATAAAACTATCATGAAATACTAAACTACAACTCTGAAATAACATCTTGTTCAGGTCAAAAAAAGCCTTAATATCTCCGAAAAAATAATTTTATTATAAAAAAATAATTTTCCCCAGCTTACGCTAAAACTAAATTAACCGCTTAATCAAGGCTGTATCATTAAATTCTCTGCTCTTTTTTGAGAATATTATTATCTGTTGCCAAGACTGTAACTCCTCACAATTCATGTACGTGCCCGAGGGGACAGACAAACCATCACCTGCTGAAAAAAATTATCTTAAGATGCAGATATTGCTAATATTTTTACATAAAAAAATTCTTTCATATAAACAAATATGCTCTCTTGCTCGCAAACTATAGGCAATTGAAATACGTTCTGACATCTCTCTTTCAAGCCCTTGGATGCAATCAACAGCTGAAACAGGAATTATTCCCAACTGCAGCTTACGGTTACCTGAAACAGACACTCTTTTTAGACGAAAATTGCAGATCAAAACAAGTATAGTGTTAATTTCATTTGATTTTTTTTATTATTCAGGTAAATTGTAATGTTAGGAGATTGTAACCTTAATTTTATTCGATAAAAAGCAACGAAAAAAAAGAAGATAGCTCAACAAAAAATGGCAGCCAAAAAGAAAATAATTTGCCCGAAATGTAAGGCAAAGCTTCAATTCGATCCGGATAAAATTATATCCGAGGTTGTTAAATTTAAGTGCCCTGGTTGCTCTTCAATTCTGCGGGTTAAGAAACCTATTCCCAAAAAGGAACCGTCACTCCCACCTGCTACAAGCCAACCATCAGACTCAAAAAAAGAATCAAACATTGAACAACTGGGAACTGAAAGCTTAGACCGGGACAGTAGTACTGAAATCAAGAATAATTTGAATGAGATTGATCAAGCTGATAAGGAACAAGAAATTGAGTCTGCTAAACCTGAAAAAATTATCGATATTTCTACTGCACGAAAACCTCTGTCTGGAGAAGAACATGGACCGCTAATTTCAGAAGACAAGCTCGTTACCGAAAAACCTTCAGGAGGGTCAGTCCTTGAAGAGTATGATCATGAAAATTTAAGGGAGTACGAAGAAGGAGAAGCAGAGGCAGGGGATCTGGAATGGACAAGATATGCAGATAAAACAGGACCGTTAATTCCGGAAAGCAAGATTGACTTGAACGTAATTCCGGCTTCAGGGTCGGAATTGCAGGATACCCTAGCCGATCTTCAGCAGTCTGAGATGTACAATCTCCAGGGAGAGAACCACCTGGGAAAAAACCGAATTAAACAGGCTATCCGTGATTTCAATCATTCGCTTGAGATTAACCCGGATTATGTTGACGCCCTTGTCAACAGGGGTAGCGCCTATACACTAGAGAATAGATTTAATGATGCCCTGAAAGATTTCAATCACGCTCTTGATTTAGATAGAAAACAGGCTGAAATTTACAATTTACGTGGCGAAATTTATTTACTGAACAAAATGTATGACCAGGCCACTAAAGACTTCACCGCAGCAATAATTCTCAATCCCATGTACAGTGATGCTTTTTTGAACAGGGCTCGGGCCTACTCTGAAAAAGGGATGAAGGAAGAGGCGGAACTTGATTATAATCAGGCAATTAAGGCGGCCCCGGAAAAATTCTCCGGTTTTGCTGACCTGGACGGCTCAGAATCACTTTTTGACGAAGATAATTCCTCCAGTAAAGAAAAAGCTGCGAAGTATATCCAGCAGGGATTAGAGGATCTGAAAGCCGAAAAATATTATGAGGCAATAGAAAGCTTCACCCAGGCCATCAACCTTTCATCAGATGATGCTAGAGGCTATATAAACAGGGGGCAGGCATATGTTGAACTCGGCCAACCTGATGAGGCAATGGTTGATCTCAACCGGGCTGTTATCTACGATCCGTTAAATCCGACTTTATATTACTGGCGGGCCATGGCCTGGAAAGCATTAGATAGCCGGATTAACATGGTCGCAGACCTCAAACTTTCCTGTGAATTAGGGTATGAACCGGCCTGCAACGAATACCAAAGGCTTAAGCCCCAAAAACATTAATCAATGTTTTTGCATTATTGGTTAAGATTTTTTTTGCAACTACGTGACCATACCTAATCCCGTTTAAGCCATTATATTTTTTGCAATCCTATTGCTTGGGCTCGTATCCTCTCCCCATACCCGGTATCTGCCTGATATTATTTCCGGGACTTGGAATCATGTCTCGAGGTGACCCCATATCCGGAAACATTCCCCGGAGCATTCCTTCCAGCATCCCAGAAGAGGGTTTAATTATGGTAGACTTTCCGGTAATAAGCGATTCAGCTCCAGTTCCATGATCGACCAGAATCAAGGTTGCATTCTCTGCGTCTGAGGCAATAACGCCGAATGGATGAACATCCTCTGAAAACTTGTACTTGGCATACACCTTGCCTGCTTTATCCACTATCTGATGCAGGCTGACATCAAAGGTGCCGGCAGGTACTGTTGCGGTCCCTACGCCTGTCTTTGCATTTCTCAAATTGACTGTGGATCCTGATGGAGTACCACTCCACTGCTCAAATATACGGCTTGCCATTCTGCGCCCTATGGGCGTAAAATCCAGGTCGATTTCCAGGGCATGAGAGGTGCCTTTCTTCAGGATAAGCCGTTGAATATTATGGGGGGCACCGGGGTCACCCGTTACAAGCATCTTAACAATATTGCCGCCCCCTTCCTCCCTGTTTTCAACCTCATACCAATAAGCATCCGCTTCAATATCTACAATTGATATCCGCATGACTGAGCGCTGGCCTGTTGACTTATCAAGTATGGCATATTCGGACCAAGCCCCTGGTTTTGGCGAAAATACGCCAAACAGCCGGGGAGCATCAATTGCAGCTGCTGTTAAGAAAGAGGGAATGAAGAAAAAACACGCAATAATTACTGTGGCCCAATATCTTCCCATTGCCCATCTCCGTTTCAACAGGTTCACCATAGACTCTAACCCGGGTTTCTCACGAACAGTTCAGCATATTTTTTATTTACAGCATTCGTAAACACTCTGTTCCCGTCAATATCTCGTATACCATCTTCTATGCTCTCAGACTATCACCATTCACTATTAAATGCTGAAATGTTCGTGAGAAATGCGGGCTAACTCTTTGTCGGCAGCAGCATTGTAAAGAAATTTACCTGGCACCGCTGCAGATTCACTTTACCTCAGCCTGATATACCATCTTGCACCCCATACTTTCATGAAGCTGCCTCAGTTTTATTATTATAGTAAAATTCACGAATGATCTTCCAGGCTTCATCTGCTTTTTCAACACTGTAAAACAGATTTTTATCCTCCGGCGCGATCACACCCTCAGTGACCAGAAAATCAAAATTTACCGCCGTGTTCCAGAACTCTTTCCCGAACAAAATAACGGGCAGGGGCTTAATTTTCTTGGTCTGGATAAGAGTAAGCGTCTCAAAGAGTTCGTCCATTGTGCCATATCCACCCGGGAAAGCGACAAGGGCCATGGCCCGCATGAGAAAATGCATTTTACGCATGGCAAAATAATGGAATTGGAAACAGAGTTCCGGGGTAATATATTTGTTAGGTTCCTGCTCATGGGGAAGAACAATATTCAGTCCGATACTTTTTCCGCCTGCCTCATACGCACCGCGGTTGGCAGCTTCCATAATCCCCGGACCTCCTCCGGTAGTTATAACCAAATCGCAACTATCATCTTTAAGGCAGTGTTCCGTGACACGCCGGGCAAGTTCTCGTGCCTCTTCATAATAATGCGACTTTGCCAAAACATTTCTTGCACAAATAACCCGCATATCAGCCATATCGCTGAGAGGCTCCCTGTTCGCCTGCATCTCTTCTTCCTGCAAACGTTTCGCCGCTGTTTCAGGGTCCGGTATTCGTGCTCCTCCAAACATAACAACAGTAGAATTGATTCCTAGCTCCTGCTGAATTATTTCCGGCTTCATAATCTCGAGCTGCAGTCTTACAGCCCGCATCTCATCCCGCAGCAAAAACTCCGGGTCATCAAAAGCAAGCCTGTAACTCTTGGATTTTGTCTGGGATGACACAACACAAAGCGCTGCGTCTTTAATACTATCACCGGCCGAAGGGAAACATTTGGGTGGTTTTTTTTCAGGCATTGGTCAAGCCTCCTGTCAGAAAATTCTTTCTCGTAGCAACCCGGATTTGCCAAAAACCATTATACTTTACTTGTTACCTCTATTGTGTGCAATATGTCGAAAGTATTTAAAAAAGGCCGGAACATAAAAAATGTCCCGGCCTCAAATACTGCACATGTATTACTTTATTTTTTAACGTGACACCCTGTACACTTTGTTGGCCCCTTCTTGCCATCTACACCCTGCTTATGACATTCTTTGCAGCGTGCATGAAATGCTGCTTTGGGGGTCTGAAGTTTCGAAGTGGCAAAATCCTTGTTGTGGCAACTTGCACAAAGAAGCTGTTCACTGGTGTCCATAGCCTCAATGTTTTTATCAGTCAACGGTTGGTGATTGCTGTCATGATGGCACTGGCCGCAATCCACACCGATGTTTAAATGCACCGGATGGGAAAATCGGGCTGATTTCTTCTCTCCTTTAATAATGATCTCCGCTTCCGGTGCTTTCAACCCAGTAGCCTCAGCACCAACTGATATTCCTGCAAAAAGCCATATTGCTGACACGATTAATAAGGCCATTAACCATATTCTCTTCATTGCTGTTCCTCCTTTTTGTTTATAAATTAAAACATGATACCCGGTTTGCCTGTCCGAGATTATAAGAAATGCTCATACAAGGAGTAGATGATGTCGGGTTATATTGCTGTAGATGTTGGTCGATGTCGACCCGACATATAAGGCTGTAAAGCTATTGCATGTGTTTGCAGCAGCAATATATTTGGATAATAAAAAAAAGCCTGTGCAGGGCATGCACACTTAGGCTACTATTACGCGTCTTGAAACTTACTGAAAACTTTAAAAAATATTATTCTCAGGATGAGTGAACAGATATATCCAGGCCCCACTCAAATGGCCCAAATAGACGGCTCCAAGGTACGGAGTCTGCGTGAAGCAAAAGGACTCACGCAACTTTACATTGCCACGGTAGTTGGAGTCACCACAGACACCATCTCCCGATGGGAGAATAAGCGCTATCCGTCAATCAAAGAGGAAAATGCTCTCAAGCTTGCCGAAGCGCTCGAAGTAACGCTTGATGACATTCTTGAAAGAGAAGAAGAAACAGCAAAACCAGAAGAAACGCCAACTGCTTCTGTCTCACAATCAAGGCCGCCAAGATCAAACCGGATTCTTTTATGGCTCATGCTCCTGACCGTTGTCCTGCTTTTGCCGTTTGTCTGGTATCGCTTAAAACAACCTGAACCGGTCACCATTTCCGCCACTCGCCTTCTTCCTCCTCATATCCCTGCCGGGCAACCCTTTCCTGTCATTATTCAAGTAAAAACAAAACAACAGGGTCCTTTTTCGCTGATCTTAAAAGAGACCCTTCCAGCAGACTGCGAACCAATTGCAAGCGCCCCTCCTTTTACCGGCAGGGATAAAAAAACCGGCAGCCTTAAGTGGATTATCAGAACAAACGGGCACGTTACAACCTTTGTCTATCTGGCAAAAAGACTGGTCACTGAATCAAGCACATCCAGTTATGCACCTCTGCGCTTCAGCGGCAGTGTCACCCTTCGGGATAAAAAATCTTCGGAAACAACCATTGCCGGTTCACTTGTCCTCCCCCTTGCTGACTATCACTGGGCAGATGCCAATCGTGACAACCGTATAGAGGATACTGAAATCCTGGCTGTCTATGACACCTTCAGTGCGCTTGACAATGTGGAATATGATTGGCAGAAAATTGACGATATCTGGTCCGGTGAAGGCTATCACTGGGATGGGAGTAAACAGGAATATATAATCCAGCAGTAATTATTGCTGCCGCACAGTTCTGCCGGTATTGAACCAGACATTTAATAATGCCGGCAGATATTTTTTTTTGAAATGCGGGCTAATCGCAGGAGGAGTAACGTTGCTGGATTGATTTAATCGTATCAAAAATTTCCAGAAAAATTTCCACGAGTTCAGGATCGAACTGCTTCCCTGATTCTTCCTTTATAATTGACAATATCTTTTCTTCGTCCCAGGCCTCTTTATAACAGCGGGCCGAAGACAAAGCATCATAAACATCAGCAATGGCGACAATCCTGCCAAAGAGGGGAATCTCCTCTCCCTTTTTTAGCTTAACTGCCTGGTTGTCCAATGTTTTCCCTTCTATAGGCTCACCGGTCTCCACTTCAACATGCCCCGGATAACCACGCGCCCCCCCATCCCATCTCTCATGATGATTCAACGATACGATCCCTGCTGCCTCATCAAACTCAGACTGCGTATCAAGAAAAAGCCTGGCGCCTTGGATTGTGTGCTGTTTCATGACCGCAAACTCCTCTTCATTCAGGCGGCCCGGTTTTTTCAGAATCATGTCGGATGTAGCTATCTTGCCGACATCGTGCAACATGGCGGCCATTCTCAAAACATCGCGATTCTTGTCAATCTCCTCCACGGGAATCTTTCGGCGTTTAGCCCATTTCTCGTATATTTCTACAGAATAACTGCCTACCCGGTTAACATGTGCACCGGTTTCCTTGGGATCACGAAGTTCCGCCATGCTGATCATGCGCATGATAATTGAACGGGTCAGTTTAGCCCGCTCAAGGGCAATGGCCGCGATACCGGCAAAATGGTACATTATTTTTTCGTCATCTTTTGTATAAGGGATAACCTTTTCTTTCTCATCCTGGGCATTGATAATCTGCAGTATTCCTAGAATGTTACCCTTGCTTGTTTTGAGGGGAATAGTCAGAACGGAAGTTGTTTTATAGCCGGAGGCCTCATCAAATTGGCTACTGAAATGATATGACACATCGGCAGGCAGATTATAAACATCAGGCAGATTGAGGGCCTGGCCGGTTAAGGCCACATAGCCTGCTATGCTTTTATCATTAATGGGAATGCTAAAGGTAGAAAAAATAAGTTTCTCTCCCTCGGAAAGTTGACTTTGCAGCGTGTCATTCTGAGTGTATACAAAATTAAGCTTTTCTCCATCGTTGATATAAATGGAACCGGCATCGGCATTAACCCACTGGCGGGCTCTGAAAAGTACACGCTCCAGGAGAATATCAAGGTCATTGATCTTATTAAGTTCTATGCCTAAAGACGCAATTGATTCCAGTTTTTCTTTTTCGCTTAACATATATGCCTCTCAGTCCTGTTTTATCCGTCTTTTATGTTTTTCACTTTCGGCCTTTGATCATATTACCCGACATTATTGCATCAATGAGAACAATTTACAGTCCTCGAACAATGAAGTGTTATGTAACTCAATTTTCATATTTTAACATTATTTTTGTCGATCATTTCTGTGAGTGAAAGGGTCTGGCTGTTCTTTGCCAAACTCAATAACATTGAAGTAAAGAATCCGGGCCCTGAGGACCAGGCTTCGGAGTCTCGCAGGCTCGATTACCTGGTTTGCCCCTTGAAGGGGTTAGTTTGCTACCGCTTACAATAATGATGTCATCAGGCACAAAGGCACAGAGGCACAGAGTTCAAGAAACTGGTAACAAAATCAAATTGTTACATTGTGTGCACTTAAAAACCTTTACACTGCTTTGTCTTACGGTCACTTTGTGCCTCTGTGCCTTTGTGCCTTTTATTAATTAATGGTTCCGGCTGAGCCAACTAACTCTGACCCGGCCCTGAGGACTGGGTTTTCAAGGACGAATAGATGCATTTTTGTTATGCTTGGAGCCGGTTTATCTCTCCTCCTGCAGTGCTCCTTCATAGGCAATTCTAGTTTCGGTGTTAAAACAGACAAAGAGCACCCTTGCCAATCCCTTATTCTCAGCCAGCGCCTTTAGCGTTTCCCGGATGGCTATACGGGCGGCCCGATGTTTGGGAAAACCGTAAACACCCGTACTGATTGCCGGAAAGGCAATACTCTGCAGAGTGAACTCCCTGGCAAGTTTAAAGCTTTTCTGATAACAGCTTGCAAGCAGATCATCCTCTCCAGTAGTCCCACCGTGCCAAACCGGCCCCACTGTATGGATGACATATTGGGCAGGCAGGTTATGACCTTTGGTTATCTTGGCCTCTCCAGTTGCGCATCCATTCAGCTTCCTGCATTCCTCCAACAGGGCGGGCCCAGCAGCCCTATGTATGGCCCCATCCACGCCGCCGCCGCCCAAGAGGGAATTATTCGCTGCATTTACAATACCATCCACCTCGAGTGTGGTGATATCGGAACTAACCATTTCTATTTTTTTATTCATTCTACAACCCCTGTCATGTATGCAATATTTCCCATTCTATTACAGTTGGGTGTTTGACAGTTTTTTTATTATATGTCATTTTCATCAATAATATTTACAATTTTACTGGACAGAATATCGTTTGTTCTCTTTTATCGAGTTCACTGTTGACCGAGGGGTGTCAAATCATGCTGAAAAAATTTTTCATCACTGCACTTGCTCTTTTTTTCCTTTCTGTTCCTGGTTTCAATCAAGCCTTAGCTGAAGATGTTACTCCAGCCTGTGTGCAGCTGGATGAGAAGGCCAGCGGTGACATGATAAAATATTCACTGCATGGTGAAGCCAACGGCCCGGTGTTTTTCAGTGGCATTAACTGCGCAATAGAACACCGCAACAGGGAACTCTGCGCCATGGAAATGATCAGTTTTGACACCACTGCCAAGGTTTATGATTATAATACAGCTGAAGAAATTGACATAAGTAAGGCATATTTCTGTCTTGATGAAAAAAATAACGAGGCGCCCATTGTGGCATTCGGATCTCAAGAGGATGCAGAAAAATATGGGGCCGAAACAGAGGGGGCGGTAATCCTGGATTATACAGGTCTGACTGACAGAGAGCTCAAGTAGTCCCCTCTTCCCTTACCGGCACATGCAGCCCCAGGGGTGCCAGCACATTTTTTTCTGCCCACACTTTTAATTCATCAGGAGATTCACCCCGATCGAGTCTGCTACACATATCCTGAAGCTCAGCTGCAATTCCTTCATTTTTCATACGGCTTTCCAGCCGCGCCTTTTCAATCAGGGACCAGTCACCATCTTCCCAGAATTGTTTACTGGCTTCGTTTATCTCAGGACAGAGAAGCTTGCGCATTCCATCTAAAAATGAAACGTAAAAGCCCAGTGAACTTTTTCTCTCTTTGGCCAGAATATGACCGAGAAGTCCCTTTGAATGGGTATCGGCAAGAATATCCTTGACTGCCCTGGCAACCAGTTCAAGGGCTGAGGCAGGAAAGGCAGAAACTATTTTTTTCAGCACGTCACTATCCAACATGTTTTTCTGGCTTTCACCCACCTCGTGAAAAATAAAGATATCCAGTTCCTGATCAATAATAGTATCAAAAACATCAATCAGTTTTTCACGATCAAGAACACAGGCATCATTGACTAAACCGTAGCAGGCAAGCGCCTGCTGCATTGCAATCTTACAGGAAGGGGTGACCTCCTGGATCTGATCCCAGAAGAAGAAGCGCAGCGGCTCCTTTCTGATATATATGACACCGTCCTGCAGCATGGCAAAGGGGCTGGAAAGTTCCCGGGCCTTTTCTTCTCCCAGTATCAGGGTCGGACATCCCTCAACCACTCGATCTTCAAGAACTTGGGCTATAAAAAAAACCGCCTTCATAGACCTGCCATAACCGGCGCCATAAATTTGGTTGCCAGAGGACAGGGACTCATTGATTATTGAAAGCAGAAAAGGATCAACCCCTTCTCCGTTAATGGGAATCTGCGAAAACGGCTTATCCTTTATTGTCTCCCAGTATTCTTCTTTTGCGGCGATCCAGTCCAGAAGAACAGGAGAATCCGGCTCCTGCCAAGGCTCAAGCCCGTGCTCCCACTTGTAAAGATTGCGCAATTTCAGCACCAGGGTACAGATGGAGTAAATTCCATTGTCTCTGGCGTCTGAAATATCACAGTTATGTTTGATTGTTTCTAAAAAAGAAGCATCCGTCATGGTGTAATCTCATTGGGGGACTATTGACCCGGATTTCTCACCAAGTTCGTCGCGAGAAGCCGGAAAGGGTTGTGGATACGAGGCGCACGCCGAAAAACACCCGCAGGCATACTGTCAGTATGTTGAGGATGTTTTTCAAGCGTAACGAAGTAAACACAATACTTGCCGGCTTCGTAGCAGATCGCTGGTGAGAAATGCGGGTTAAATCCCTGCCATTAAGGCCCCCCTCGTCTCAACCCTCTGAAGTTCAAATCCAGGTCCACATTAGGAGTGTATACCAGAATCTTGTTTCCTTCTAAAAACTTCACCGTTGTAGTACTCTGAATTGAATACCAGGCACCAACTCTTTTCCCATTCGGATCCAGGATGTACGCAGCAAAATACCCAGCGGCACGATAATTTTCTTCAGGTGCTATGGTATCAATCCATTTTCTCATCTGGGCGTAATCAACATTGGGAATTGTCACCCACAGGTTTCCTGAATTATCCAACTCATAATCCCTGTGAATTGCCAGAATGGCATCGGGCGCATCATATCCACCGCTGGTGTAATACCTATGGTCCGGCAAAACCTCATAGTTGAGAAACATGTTGTCCAGATCTCTATTCCTGTCCAGTTTCCCGTAATTGCCCCCGGTAGCACACCCAATCAAAAGAAAAAGCGTAAGGATTGCTGCCAGTAGAGTGGATAATCTATTCCACTTGCTGAATGTATTAAACATTTTTCCTATCATGGCCTTATCCTCCTCATCAATTCTTTATTTACAGCAGATTACTACAAAATCCGCATAAAATTCCCGTATAAGGATATAATAATCACCTCTCATTTCTTTTGCCAGATATTCAATACTCTCAACACTTTTTCACCTTTGAAGCAGGTCCTCCCTTGACAGCACCTGTTATCTAATGTAAGCAATTGTTATATCAGAATTTATTGCTTCATTATTAATAAAATTGTCACGCCGGTACTAATAAGCCGTTTTATCCATGCTCAAACGTTACCTGGCTAAAATGCTTGACCATCTAGCCCCTCGAGAGGGGCTTGTTCTGCTGGTCATGGCTGTTGTGGTAGGACTGACGACCGGACTTGCTGCTGTTCTCTTTATCCGTCTCATTGCATTGATCCAGCTCTTCTTCTATGGCGGCGGCGAGAAAATCCTTCCTGCATTAGGCCGCATATGGATAATCATTGTTCCGGTGATCGGCGGCCTGCTGGTAGGACCGATCATCACCAAGTTTGCCGTGGAGGCCAAAGGCCATGGGGTCCCTGAGGTTATGCAGGCCCTCATTCTACGGGGCGGCCGCATCCGGCCCCGTGTTGCCCTGGCAAAAGTTATCGCCTCTGCCCTCTGCATAGGGACAGGAGGATCAGCAGGACGAGAAGGGCCGATTGTCCAGGTGGGTTCCGCCCTGGGGTCTTCTATTGGTCAGTGGCTGCACCTTTCCGATGAAAGAATCAAAAACCTGGTGGCTTGCGGTGCTGCAGCAGGCATAGCAGCTACATTCAATGCACCGATTGCCGGGGTGGTTTTTGCCATAGAGGTTCTGCTCAGTGAAATACAGGTAAGAGTGTTCGGCAACGTAGTGGTTGCAGCCGTGGCTGCGAGCATTGTCAGCCAAATTTTTCTTGGTGACCGGCCGGCTTTTGAAATTCCCGGCTATGTCATGCACTCACCATGGGAAATTCTGCTCTATGTTTTTCTGGGTCTCCTGGCAGCACTTGTCGGTATTCTTTTCATACGCATGCTCTATTATACTGAAGATGTGTTTGACCGACTTGCCATACCTTTATGGCTCAAACCTGCAGTAGGGGCTCTGCTCCTTGGCATCCTGGCCTTCTGCTATCCATACATTGGTACGATTTCTTATATTTCCGTAGATGATATGACTCTGGGGCTGCCCATTGTTGAAAATTATCCACATATTTTTGGTTCAGGCTTTATTTTTCTTGCAGAGGTTCTGCAGGGACGCGCCCCTTTTTTCCTGCTTTTTCTCCTTATTTTCCTCAAACCGCTGGCAACTTCATTTACCCTGGGTTCCGGCAATTCCGGAGGTGTCTTTGCCCCATCGCTTTTTACCGGTGCCATGCTCGGCGGTGCCTTTGGCTACCTGGCCATGCACCTTTTCCCAAACCTCAACATCGAAATCGGAGCCTATGCCCTGGTCGGCATGGCAGCCGTCTTCTCCGCAGCAGCCAGAGCACCACTCACCTCCATGCTCATTGTCTTTGAAATGAGTAACGATTACCGACTGATCCTGCCTCTTATGGCAGCAGGCATAGTTGCTTCCACTTTTGCCCAGTGGTTGCACTCCGATTCCATTTACACCCTGAAGCTCACCAAGCGCGGCATCCGTTTTGACCAGGGAAGAGATATGGATATCATGCAGACAGTACAGGTGGATGAGGTGATGAATAAGGCACCGATTACTATTCAACGGGAGCAAAGTGTTGCTGATCTTTTCGCAGCCTTTCAGGAGACCCATCTCGGCGGTTTTCCGGTAATGAGCAATGAAACAGAATTATACGGCATGGTCACCATGCAGGATATGGAACGCACCATCGATGAGATGGAACGTACCCTGCATAGAAAAGAGGTCAATTTAAAGCACCTTAAAGTCTGGGATGTGGCAACTCCTGACCCTGTTACGGTTTTTCCGGATGAACCTATCTGGTCAGCCATCAGAAAAATGGCGCCCCGCGACCTGGCTAGGCTGCCGGTGGTTTCAAGAAACAATCCAAAACTATTTATCGGAGTCATCAGCCGCAGTGATATTGTCCGGGCCTATAATGTCGGCCTGATGCGAAAACAAAAAGATCAACTGGTCCATGATCGCTCAACCCTTCGTAAGGTGACCGGACTCGAGTTTATCGAGATCGAAGTGGAAGCCAATTGTTTAGGCACAGGTAAACGGCTGGCAGATATATCTCTACCCAAAAACACCAATATTGTCTCAATTCTGAGGTATGGAACTGTTCTCGTACCTGACGGTAACACAAAAATCCTTCCCGGTGATATCATAACTGTGCTCTGTTTTTCCGACCAGAAAGAATCTATTAAAAAATTCTTCATCTGTCACGACTGAGTTAGCAGAAATAAAACCACACATCTTCAGAAAAGGATTTTGCAGGTCTGCAAATCTTTAAATGCTGATTAAAACAGCGATAATGCCTGACCCATTAATGCAGCACAACCGTTACCACAGCAATAGCCTTTCAATTAAAAGGCATATTGGGTATTATGACAAAGTCCTAAGGGGAAAAATCAGCACCATAAAATTTGACTGATCAGGGAAATGAGAAAATCCATTACAGAAGAATCCATACTCCTGATAAGCATCTTTAAATGGTTTTTTATAGCAAGCTTAATGGGTGTGGTTGTGGGTTTTTCAACAACCATCTTTTTAAAATGCCTTAGCTGGAGCACTGCACGTTTAGGCGGACATTCCTACTATTTCCTCCTGCTCCCCCTGGCGTTGGCATTAAGTTCCTATATCACTAAATATCTTGCACCAGAAGCTGAAGGGCATGGGACCGAAAAGGTTATTGAGGCGGTGCATCGCCACGAGAGTAAAATCAAGGCTATTGTGGTGCCGATCAAACTGGTGACAACTGTCATTACCCTGGCCTGCGGGGGGTCGGCAGGCAAGGAGGGGCCATGCGCCCAGATCGGAGGCGGACTTGCTTCAATGGTTTCTAACATGTTCCATTTCGATAAAGCAGACCGTAGAAAACTTGTTATCTGCGGCATCAGCGCCGGTTTTGCCTCTGTCTTCGGCACACCCATAGCAGGTGCTATTTTCGGTATTGAAGTACTCTTCGTAGGTGGCATTATGTATGAAGTGCTTCTGCCAACCTTTATTGCCGGAGTTATGAGTTACCAGGTTTCTTCCGCCCTGGGTATTTCCTACTTTTATCACACAATCGATTTTGTCCCGGCCTTTACCGAACTTTTTTTCATCAAGGTCCTCATTTCCGGAATCTTGTTCGGCATTTGCTCTCTGCTTCTTATCGAAACCTTGAATCTGTTCCAGAGGCTGTCTGCAAAAATTCCCTGGTGGGCTCCTCTAAAAGGACTCCTTGGCGGCACAGCCCTCATACTTTTAACTTTTTTTCTTTCCACCGACTACCTGGGACTGGGGATTAATACCATAGAGACAGCACTTGCCGGTTCAAAAGTGGTATGGTACGCCTTTGCTGCAAAAATACTATTTACCTGCATTACCCTGACATTCGGCGGCAGCGGCGGCATGGTGACCCCTATCTTTTTCATCGGAGCCACCTTTGGCACTCTGCTGGCAGCCATTCTTGGTGTTGATCCGGGGACTTTTGCCGCTATCGGCATGGTTGCTCTTTTGGCCGGGGCTGCAAACACCCCTATTGCCGCAACCATTCTGGCAATAGAACTCTTTGGGGCTCAAATTGCTCCCTATGCAGCAGTAGCCTGTGTAACCAGCTTTCTCATGACTGGGCATCGAAGCGTCTATCCTTCTCAGGTATACGCTATTATGAAGTCATCCTCCTTTCGCGACCAGACAGGCAAGGAAGTCACCGATGTCCAGGCGGAATTCCTGATGCGCCGAAAAAGTCTTACACGTTATATCCTTTCGACAGTGAGAAAAATTCTCCGCAAATAACGCTCACTTTGCAGACTGACCAATCAAAAACTCATCTCTGGGGATATTCCATTGCCGTCGGGAAATTCCCCATCGAGGCTGGCGCAGTTTTATCACTTATGGTATATTCCGGCCTCTTTTACAAACCATCTAGGATGCTACTCTAAACTGACACAGCAAAGGATTTCTTTTAAAATGGCAAGTGACCCACACAAGATTATCTACTCCATGATTGGAGTAAGCAAATACTATGACAAAAAACCTGTCATCAAGGACATCAGCCTCTCTTTTTTCTATGGTGCCAAAATTGGGGTTCTGGGCTTAAACGGAAGCGGCAAAAGTACTGTTTTACGCATCATGGCCGGGGTTGACCAGGAGTATAACGGCAAAATAACAATGACCCCGGGGTTCACCATCGGCTACTTGGAGCAAGAACCCCTTTTAGGCGAGACTCAAACCGTATGGGAAATTGTCAAACAGGGAGCCAGGGAGCAGGTTGAGCTACTTGCCGAGTTTAACGAGATCAATGAAAAATTTGCCGAACCTCTTGATGATGCAGAGATGGACGCTCTCATAGGACGACAGGGTGAGGTTCAGGAAAAACTTGACACCCTTGATGCCTGGGATATTGAAAGCAGGCTGGAAATGGCAATGGATGCCCTGCGCTGTCCTCCGGGAGACACCCCTGTCAATATAATATCCGGTGGCGAACGACGCCGGGTGGCTTTGTGCAGGCTACTTTTGCAAAAACCCGATATTCTGCTGCTCGATGAACCGACCAATCATCTGGATGCCGAGTCGGTGGCTTGGCTGGAACACCATCTGCAGCAATATTCCGGCACTGTTATAGCCGTTACCCATGACCGCTATTTTCTGAATAACATTGCCGGCTGGATCCTTGAACTTGACAGGGGACATGGCATCCCCTGGAAGGGCAATTATTCATCCTGGCTGGAGCAGAAGCAGAAAAGGCTGCGTCTTGAAGAAAAACAGGAGAGTGAAAGACAAAAGACCCTGGAACGGGAACTTGAATGGATCAGGATGTCGCCCAGGGGCAGGCATGCCAAGTCTAAGGCCAGGATTAACTCCTACGAAAACCTTCTCAACCAGGAGATGCAGAAAAAAATCCAGGATCAGAAAATATATATTCCCCCTGGACCAAGATTAGGCAAAACCGTTATTCAGGCTGATCAGGTATCCAAGGCCTTTGGTGACAGGTTATTGTTTGAGGATATGAGTTTCAAGCTGCCTCCGGGTGGCATAGTCGGGATCATCGGCCCGAACGGTGCCGGCAAATCAACACTGTTCAAGATGTTCACCGGCAAAGAGAAACCGAGCACGGGCACAATCAAGCTTGGAGATTCTGTGAAGCTGGCTTACGTTGACCAGAGCCGTGATGTTCTGAATCCGGATAAATCAATCTGGCAGGTCATCGCAGATGATCAGGAGACCATTACCCTGGGTGATCGTGAAATCAACTCCAGGGCCTATGTGGGACGTTTTAACTTTTCCGGTTCGGACCAGCAGAAAAAAGTAGGTCAGCTTTCCGGCGGCGAGAGAAACAGAGTGCACCTGGCCCGTATGTTGAAAGAAGGCGCCAATGTGCTTTTACTGGATGAACCAACCAACGATCTTGACGTCAACACCCTGCGTGCCCTGGAAGAGGCCCTTGAAGGTTTTGGCGGCTGTGTTGCCGTCATCAGCCATGACCGGTGGTTCCTGGATCGAATCTCCACCCATATCCTGGCTTTTGAGGGTGACAGCAGGGTGGTTTGGTTTGAAGGAAATTATTCAGATTATGAAAATGACAGAAAAAAACGGCTGGGAGCTGCAGCAGAACAGCCCCACAGGATAAAATACCGCCAACTGACCCGTGCCTGAGTAGTATCGAAGTGGTTCAACAATCTATATTTTTTTACCTTGCAAAACAGCTCTACAGTACTTAAGTTTATCAAGACCCAAATATACCAATGATATTTGCCAAACAATTAACTTTTTCAAATAAATAATAGTACAATGAAAAAAATCATAGCCCTGACAATCTCTGTAATCCTCTTGATTTTCCTTGGTTCCCAGCTTGTTCCCGCAGCCCAGCAGAAATTTCCCGGCCTGGAGCAACAGGAATCCCTTTTTAAAACGGTCACCCCTAAAGAAGCCCAAAATTTAATGGAAAGCCGCCAGGATTTGCTGCTCATCGATGTCCGCGGCCAGGATGAGTTATATAAAGGCTACATCGAAGGCTCTACCTTGATACCATTATGGGACATCATCAAGGGCACCAGACGGCCTCCCCAAAATAAACCTATCCTGCTTATCTGCGCAGTTGGCGGGCGCAGCCTTGCACTGGGTAAACTCATGTCGAAAAACGGCTGGGATGAGATTTATAATCTCAAGGGTGGTATCTCTGCCTGGAAAAAAGAAAAACTTCCTTTGAAGTATTAGTGATTAAGGTTTGTCAGCATAAGAAACTGCTGACGATTGACACAAGGGGTCTAGGGTTCAAGGTGCCAAGGGGAAAAAACTGCGCTATAATTCAAAATAGCTAAATGCTGATCGTTGAATACTTTTACTTCACGCTACTAAGCAGCGTTTGACAAACCTTTCCACATTTTTCCCCACTGCTTTCCAATCCTTTGCAGCCACTGCCTGCTCCCCGAAGAGTGAGATACCAACTCCTACAGCTTTTGCTCCCGCCTGCAAATACTCGCTCACATTTTCAATAGTTACACCACCAACTGCCACTAAAGAAATATAATCAAAGGGACCGCGAAGTTCTCTGATATATTGAGGTCCTCCAAGAGCTCTGCAGGGAAAAACCTTTACAAATAAAGCGCCGGCATCCCAGGCCTTATAAACTTCAGTCGGGGTAAGGGCGCCGGCAACTACCGGAACATCTTTGCTTCGGGCAAATCCGATTACGTCTACATCAACGTTAGGGGTGACCAAGAACATAGCGCCGGCATCATAGGCTCTTTCAGCTTCTGTAATATTTCTAACTGTTCCCATACCAAGATATTTCCCGACAGGCATGTTATCTCTGCTACCGGCAATTATTTCTTCAGCCCCTGGCGTGTTCATGGTCACTTCAATGGCCTGCAAACCAGCTGCAAAAGAGGCGTGCATGAGCGGACTAAATATATCAGCGCCAATTCCACGCAAAATTCCAATTAACGGAACTTCTAATTGCATAGGATCTGCCCCTCCCCTGAAATCATTGTTGTACCTGTCCCAATGCTTGACATGCTTTTCTTAATTAGCCTAACCAGACAAATGTGTAAAGATAAATGGATCAGGTAGACGGCGGAGTCACCCCGCCATCTCCCACACCACCGGGCATACGGTTCCGTACCACGGCGGTTCCTGTTGAGGGTTCGACCCTTTGGCCATACCCACTTTTGTCCTATAAGCACCCAGCCTTACCTCACGGATTCCGTCCGCCACTTCCCGGCTTTAAGGCCCTCTTACGAGGCATCTGCTCAGTACAAACAGCAGTATGGTCCTAAGACCTACAACAGGTTCAGCCCTTCACTGAATGGTAGTCCAGCTACTATGGCCTCTGCTGACTTCTGCCAACCCATCCCAAAACCTCTCAGCTTTGGTAGCACAAGGCAGGTTGACAGATCTCCCAGGGTAAGACAAGCGACCTTCACACTTATACCCGCCGCATTTACGTCCGTACTTTCCGTACAAGTATCGGGCTTTGAAGATATTGGCCTCCTTACCCAGTACGACCGCCTTATATACGATTTCTGTTCGTCGAGCCAGCGCTTCGGAGTCTCTCTTCGTTCGCTTACCTGCCTGCGGCTTCCTTCAGCCAACACCTCACGATATTAACCTCGGAGTCTTCGCTACCTGCCGTCCGGCTAGCAGTTCCCCTTGTCGGGCCTGCAGAGGACTTGCACCTCCAAGTCGTCCAACTTGTCACCACAACAAATCGGACAGTGCCTGGCACACCAAAAAAAATCCGCGCCTGCAAAGCGCGGATTTTGGGTTAAATGATTAGTTGGAAATCTCTACCGTACAATTTTCGTGTATTTTGAGCCTTCCAGGGTCAAGTTGTACATCAGTCCCTTG
>PVMK01124505.1_pt1 | contig 44750 bp, 33 predicted proteins | sample 1853481 | NCBI WGS metagenome assembly PVMK01 (sample SAMN08533507, study PRJNA380276) | Marine sediment metagenome, whole genome shotgun sequencing project.
TGAATCCTGCCCGCAGATATATGGATTCCGGTCCATTCCACATCTCCATCTCGTCAAGAGATTCTCCTCGCCTGGGATAGGCCTCGACCCTATTGACTCCTCTTGATCGTAAATCAGCCAGCACCTGTCGGAGCAAATTTGAAGCAGCTCCAGTGCGCCTGTGCTCCGGCAGTATAAGAAAGCAAGTAATGGCCCAGGTGTCCGGGTCGGCATTGAGAGAAAACTGTTGGGTCAACTTTTTGAGACGATCGCGTACTCCTACCTGACACCAGCCGCTAGGCTCATGGTCAAAATAGAGAAGGTAGCCGTCAAATTCACCCATTGCTAAGAGCTCATCCCTCAGATTTCTGTTTTCTGCTGCGCTTCGTTCGCTCCAACCATTCCAACTGTCGACCCACCAAGCAACGCAAAAACACCAACCAGTTTTATGCCTCTGATTATGTATCTTGTAGAAATCTTTAATGAGGGATTTATGGAATCTGACTGCTTCCGAGGGCATAAAAAGATCTTCTCTTTTTCACTTGCTTAAACGGCAACGATAGCGGTTCAAGAGTAATCAAGTGTGTCCATCTCTGCGTAATAGTAAATGACCGGCCGCTCCATTCAGGCGCTGAGTCGACGAGAGGACCGGCAATGGTTAGCTGGGGAGATACCTGTTAAACCAGGCCAGCGTCCGCTTCCAGGCATTGGTTGCAGCTTGTACGTCATAGACAGGACGCGTATCGTTGAAAAAGGCATGGTGTGCTTCCGGATAGACATGAATTTCATGGGGCACGTCGTTCTGTCGTAACTCTCTCTCGAACGACTCCACATCGCCCATTGAAATCCCATGATCTTCGCTAGCATAGAGACCAAGCGTGGGCACCTGCAAAATCGCCGTGTCGGCCGGGCTAAGAGGTCGACCGTAGAAGCAAACCGCGGCGCCAATGGATTCACTTTCAGTGGCGGCTGAAAGTGCCAAACCACCGCCCATACACCAACCCACGACGCCAATTCGTTTTGGAGAGACATCACCTAGAGTCGTTAGATACACCACTGCTGCCTGAATCTCCGCTACGGCCTGATCTCTTTCCAGGGCCATGGCTAGTTTTCTAGCCTCATCAGGCTCTTCGGCTATTTGGCCATGGTAGAGGTCTGGAGCCAGGGCTACAAATCCCTCGCCGGCAAATCGTTCGACCACTTCCTTGATGTGGGGAACTAAACCCCACCATTCTTGAATCACGACCACACCCGGATAGCTACCATCACGACTTGGCCTTGCCAAATACCCAGGCGTTTCTCCTTCCGCCGATACAAACGACACCATTTTTCCAGAAATCGTTGTCATAACTCTCCTGCCATAGAATGCTCCTGAAGCCAGATGCTAGCTCTAGAATCGCGTCAAACAGACCGGTTTCGTATCTGTTCGAAATAGATGGTCGACCACATCCAAAAACTCTATATTGGACATCTCGGCGAGTCCGTACTTATAGAGTTCCTTGAAACGAACAGAACCGACGATCATAGATGAAAACTCTGCTACATCCAATGTGATACTCACGTCGGATTCACCCGAATCGATAACTCGCGCTTTTCCCTGGTCAAAATGGATGAAGGTTTCAGCGTCATTCTCAGGTATGAAACTGTCAGAAATCGATAACTGTAACCGTAAATCCTGACCATTGAAATTGTGGTCTGCGAGTCGACTGAACAGAAGCGGCACGTCGATTACCCGATACATCAAACCCACTCCTTGAGTGTTTGACTCGTGGTAGACTGGCGGAATGATGTTTCCTGAGCCATTTCGAGGATCGCTTAGTATGTGGTGGAATGCCTCGTCATGTGCACTGTGTGATATCCAGGCCACTTGATCGAGCTGAGTTCGCAAAAATGCCGTCATTCCCAGCAACGCTTCCCGACTTTCGTAGACCATCTCTAACACTTGAAGATTATTTTCTAAGAACGTCGCACCTTGGCTAAACTTCGTTAGCACATATCCCTCAAGGACATCACCGTTGAAATAGCCGGCGAAAAGTGTTGTCTGCTGTTCGAGGTGATAATCAAGCTCGTGTCCATCGCGAAGTATCATCCCATGAGTGATACTGGCGTATCGGTTGTAACATGACATCAATTGGCCCTTGTCATCGCTGCCAAGAAACCGCACCCTGGTCTTATCGCCATTTTGAGGTAACGACTCCGGCTGAAACCGGTAGTTACTCATCTTGGTACCATATCCGAACCCCATGTCTTTGTAAAAATCGGGTCTAAAAGGATAAAGCAAGAGTAATGGAACCCCTTTGGCTCGAAAATTGTCCATGAAGGCCAGCATCATATCTCGGGCCACTTTATCTTTCTTATGCATCAGGTCAACGGCGACGCGGCCTACGCCTCCTGCTTGTAATCGTTCTTTTCCAAAAGTCATGTCGAAATCCAGCAGGATCATGCCCCCGATCAATTGACCATCCCTGTACAATCCACAAAGCCTGCGGTTAGGATCGGCGATCACACTTTTCAGCCAGCGTGCATCCTTGGCCCTGGCCTGATCATTGTCAAGGCCAAAGCCAGGAAAGGCATTGGCTGTGATGTGTACAAATGTCTCGATATCGGATTCAGGAATAGGTTTGACGTCACTCATATTGAGTCTCCTGGAAAGGAATTGTGAAGGGCATGATTATATCCTTCTTCAACTAACCACGCTGTTTCAGAAAAACATCCATAGCGACCGCCGTGCTCAAGAGTCTGTCCGGCGTATTGTCAACTATCGAACTAGCCCTACAGTCGCCTGTACGTATCGAGTCGGAATCATCTCATCTTACGGTGCCTGACCATTCTTGCTGCATTTGATACAATTCGTGGTTAGTTATGCCGTCAGGGAAGTAATCAAATCTAACTTAAGTAACAATGGTTCAGTTTCTTCTAGTTTTTTTATGTAAACTTAATCAGCAGAATAGTTTGCGCTTAAGATGTGGAGAGATATGCGTCGAATAGTCGAATGTGTGCCAAATTTCAGCGAGGGCAGTAGACCTGAGATCTACAATGCAATAGCCGATGCTATTAAGGGTGTCCCAGGATGCTACGTACTGGATGTAAGTGCCGACCAAGATCATAACCGGACGGTGATCACCTTTGTCGGAGATCCGCAAGCGGTCGAGGAAGGTGCATTCCAGGCCATCAAAGAAGCCGCCCAGCTAATAAATCTCAATAAGCACAGGGGCGAACATCCCCGCATCGGCGCAACGGACGTTTGTCCGTTGATTCCAGTAAAAGGCGTGACAGAGGAAGAATGTGTTGCAATCGCAAATCGCTTGGGCGAGCGCGTGGGTGAAGAACTGGAAGTCGCGGTCTATCTTTACGGGGCAGCGGCGAAGGTTCCTGAACGAAAGGTGCTCTCGGCGATCAGGCGTGGCGAGTATGAGAAATGGCGCGAGGAGGTAGAAACCGTCGCTCACCGTAAGCCAGATTATGGTCCAGCGATAGCCAAACCCTGGGGTGCCACCGTTATTGGAGTGCGACCATTCCTGATCGCCTACAACATCTATCTGAACACAGACGATGTTGATGCTGCGAAGAAGATCGCAAAGTCACTCAGGTATAGCAGCGGCGGATTGCGCCATGTCCAAGCCATGGGGTTTCTCGTGGACGGACAGGCACAAGTAAGCATGAATCTTACGGATTATAATAGTACGCCAATCCATCTCGTTCAAGAGATGGTCCGGAGCGAAGCAAGTCGCTACGGCTTATCCATCTCCAGGTCAGAACTCGTCGGCCTTGCGCCTCAAGATGCTCTGTTTGATGCGGCCGAATGGTATCTGCAGCAGGACGATTTTAGCGAAGATCAAGTTTTGGAGGTCAGAATTGCCCAGGAGGTCGAAGAGGATATCAATCCTCACGCGTTTATCGCTGCTACAGCCTCAGGAACGCCTACTCCAGGGGGCGGATCTGTCGCTGCATTGTCTGGTGCACTCGGCATAGCCCTCACCCAAATGGTGGCAAATCTTACCGTTGGGCGAAAAAAATATGCCGATGTCGAGGATCAAGCATTGGAGATAGTTCAGAAAGCCGAGGTATTGAAACATGAGCTAACCAGGGCTATTCAGCTCGATTCGGACGCCTTCGAAGGAGTTATGCATGCCTACAGGAATCGGTCCTTAGGTGAGGAAGCCAGGGAGAAGGCGATAGAACAGGCCACCATTTTGGCTGGAGAGGTGCCGATGTCGGTAGCCCGCATGAGCAAAGAAGTTGCATCATTGGCCAAAGAAGTTACAAAGATCGGCAATATTAATGCCATTTCGGATGCCGCGGCGGGCGGGATAATGGCTGCGGCAGCAGTTGAGATCGCAGGATTAAACGTCCGCATTAATGCGAAGGATTTAAGGGATACGCAGTTAACCGCCCGATGGCTGGAAGAGCTGGAAAGAATCCAGAGCGAGGTCTCAGAATTGTCAGATGAGATCAGGACTATCGTTGCCGAGCGTGGGGGAATCTGATTCTGAATTCCTTCGATCCGCTAGTCCGATTCGCGCGGCGAACCTCATTTTCTCAGCTAGGGTGCTTTCTGGCATTGTTCCTGCTTGCACCGCTTTTTCTATCGGCTTGCCAGGCTGAACCGTTGACTGGGTCGCCGGCGATAAGTGATACTGGAAAGAGTGTCGTGGTAGTCGAAAAGGGGACCGACTCGACGATTCCACTACCTTTGATCATAACGGTTGCCGCGCCTCCGAACCAACAATCGTTTGTTCTGCCAGATATTTCTGCTGGGGTGATCGCAAGCTCTACACCGTCTTCGACGCCGGATGAACAAGCAACGAAAGAAGCTGACACGGGTTCGACATCACAAGTAAGTCCTGGGGAGACGTCAACCCCGATACCAACCTATACTCCCCCATCTTCTCCTGAGCCAGCAAGCTGGGAACATTTATGGTTCGATCGACCCGTTCCCCAAGGCTCAACGGTATGGACCGACAAGGCTTACCCCTATGGCACCACTCGTGGAGGGTCGTTGCGACCGCATCATGGCGTTGAGTTTAACGTGCCCGCCAATACCGATGTAATGGCCGTTGCCGATGGTACGGTTAGCATTTCTGGAGATGACGGAGTGCAATTGCTGGGCGATTCAACGGATTTTTACGGCACCGTAGTGGTCATCGAGCATAATTTCCTGTTTGAAGGCCAACCGGTATACACGCTCTACGGTCACTTGTCAGAGATCTTCGTCGAAGAAGGTCAGCAGGTAAAAGCCCAGGATGTTATTGCCCGTTCTGGCTCTTCCGGAGTGGCGGACGGGGCCCATCTTCACTTCGAAGTTCGTGTTGGAGACAACGACTACCAGTCAACTCGCAATCCTCTTCTATGGCTCTATCCATTTCCGGAGCGCGGTGTCGTCGCCGGCATCGTGGCATGGCCCGACGGAACTCCGGCGGTAGAGGTACCGCTATCGTTGCGACGTGTTGATTCCTCGTCGCCATATATGGCAACAACGACATACGCCATCGGGGGCGTCAATTCAGATGAAGGTATCCAGGAAAACTTCGTTTTAGATGACGTAGCTGCCGGCTACTACGAACTAATTGCGGGAACCGGAGAAGAACAGATCAAGACAAACCTATGGGTGTACCCCTACCAAACTACGTTTGTTGAGATTCATCTGGATCAATAGGCGCGTCCTCTTTCGCGAACAATTGGCTCCTCCTCAACAGGTAGCCGATAAGGGCGAAAGCCAGACCTTGAACCAGGATTCCGACTGTCCAGAATATTCCATAATCAATCCAAAATTGTTCTGGGAAAAGTCTAATTAACGAATCACTATATGAGAATGTCCACGTACCGGGTGGAAACAGTACTTCGTGAAACTGGACAAAGACAAACTCCCATGAAACTAAGATTAGAGTGATCATGACCAGAAGAATTGCCGCGGTAAAGAGCCCTCCATACATTAGGGCGCCATACGCATCGTTCCTTGTCTCTGTCCTCGCGAGAAGGTAGATAAGGCTCGCCGCTGAAAAAATGCCGAGAACTCGAAAAACGCTGTTAAAGGTATCGGCCACATTCTTTACGTCGAGCATGTGGCCTATCTCTTCCTCGTTGTAAAACGGCTGGCTGGAATTCGGCAAGCGTAAATCCTCGAGTAAGTAAATAATATCCTCCGCCGCATCACTTTCTATCAAATAACCTAGGGTAGCTTCAGCATACCCGAGGCGTTCTGCGTCCGTGAAGCCAAACCTATCCGGATCGATCCGCCCGTATTCAAATTCTAGGTAGCTTGGTGAACTCCAGGTCATTAGTAGTCGTAAAGTCCAGAGCGTCAGCAGTAGTGGCATGACGATAATGATGAACCAGCGGGTCACCGTCACGCTGCGTCGATTCTTGTCCTTTGTATTCATAAGGATTCTATCTGCCTCTTAGGGCTGCAGTTCGGCAGCCCCCTCGTCTAATAGATACCTGATCACGAGAGAGTCCACTATAGTTTCGACCGGTGCTCGCTGATCAGTAAATATCACATCTCCAGACACCGTTGGAACAACTCCATCGAGCGCCGCATCAACTGCTCTTATCAGCAATGGGTGTGCTTGTTCGTCAAGCAGTTCCGAATTCGCGGCCAGGTTGCTAGGCTGTGTTGGTTCGACGGTGGCAATAAGTATACTGTTCAATGAACCCGGAACATCGATTGTGTGTACGGTTGGAAAAACGGTTAGGAGCGTCGCCGTAACCGCTTCGACCAGCCGCCGATCCTTTGGGGCTCGACCGACGTTCACGGTGAGCAGACCATCATCACTCAAATGATCCTTGACCTCTAGAAAAAATTCCTTGGTCGTGAGGTGCCAGGGTATATAGGGCACCTTATACGCGTCAATGGTTATTAGATCATATCGTTTTTCCAGCTGGTTTAATTCATAGCGACCGTCGCCAATAATCGTACTGATATTAGGTTCGCCAAGCGCGAAATAATCACGCCCTACCTCAACCACAGCCGGGTCCAGTTCAATGCCATCAATTGGTATAGGGCCGAATACTTGTGTGAATTGCTTCGGTATGGTGCCGGCTGCAAGACCGATCACCGCCATATTCTCAATCGGTACATCGCTAATTGTCTCATTGAAGAATGGAGCAACGAGCATCATACTCCAAACTGATATGCGAGGAACGCGACCGTCATCACAGAAATATGAGTGGTAGGCCTGCCCTTCATTTAGCAGCAGGTAGTTACAGTCGCCTCGGCGGATTACCTGAATGTAATTATAGGCTGACTCTGTTTCGTATATCTGTTCTGGGAGATCTTTGACACCACCTCTGGACCAGAGGACGACGAATGGAATAAGTGTCAGCGCCAACAGCGATGCAGAAACCCTTTCCCTTGCTCGTACTCGCCAAAGGCCGGTCAGGCCAACAATTAGTAAAGCCAGGCCGAAGATGATAGCCGCTGCGCGAGAACCGGCCAGCGGAATGACGATAAGCACCGGCAAGTAGGTGCCAAGCAGGCTTCCAAGGGTTGATACTGCGTAGACGCGACCACTTACCCTTCCGGCCTCGCTAACGTCCTCTAGAGCCAACCTGATGGCAAAGGGTGAAATACAGCCAAGAAGTGTCACTGGAATAGCCAGAGTAAGCATGACGCCGACTAATGAACTGAGAATGGCTCCGATGTTGACAGATGCCATAGCTGAGGCTGCGCTACGTAAGAGAACACTCGTTAGGAGGAGGAAGAATACACTGCAAAAACCCGCTGCCGAAACCAGAATATAGAAAACCCTTCTTTCTGGATATCGATCGGCCAACCAACCACCCAGGAAGTAACCAAGGGTCAAGAACAGCAATACAAGGCCAATAACATTGGCCCATACGATATTTGATGTCCCGTAGACGGTCTGCAACATTCGACTAGTCGTAAACTCGACGGCGAGGGTCGACATGCCGGCTATGAAGACGGTGAAATATATAAAGCGACGGGAAAGTGGTTCCTGATTCAAGTCAGAAGCAGGTATGTCACTCATGGCGATGTATTCGTCAGACAGCTTCTCATGAGTGAGCGAACAACTCAGACATCTCTGCCGTCGATAGTCTTTCAGTGTTCTTCAATATGATCACCAATGGTTGGTCGTAAACGGTAAAGCTTTCATCAAACCTGCCACCGCTAATACCCGGCAGGCTATCGAAATAATCCAAAATGGGTTGCGGGGTCTCTAGGCCAGGCCATGAGAAAGGATCAGGCTTGAGGTAGATACCAAACAGATTCGGCGCTCTGGTTCCTGCATATTCGATCTCATAACCCAGCCTACCATCGAAAAGCATTTGATAATATTGCGATGAAAGTGGGTATCGTTCCTCGAGGCGTGGGATAACGCCGTAGTTTCGATTTGAGGAGAGGATCACATAATCTGCCTGCGATACAAGTGACAGGTTTTCTTCAAGTTTATCACGATTGTCCAGATCCCCGGTCCCTGTAAGCCAGTTAACCATTTCAGAAGAATATTCACTTCGTCTTCGGAGTACGCCATCAATTTCGAGAGTATCAGGTAGAGGATCATCCCAGACCTCTCCAATTAGATTGGAATCTGATTCGACATTTTCATATATCCACTGGGACGCTGCTACCCACGGATGGGGCTGGTTGTAAAGATTAACAAAGCTAATGGCCCGGATTCCGGCGGCGATTAAAACGATGCCAATGATAACTCGTCGCCACCTCTTCCAGGGCAAGCTTAACAACATAGCCGCCCCGTATACCATGAGGAATGGCATAAGCGGTTGAAGGTATCGCATGAACTTGACCATCAGCACACCGGTAGTAACAAAAAATGGTATCGTCCAGGAAAGGAGAATGAGTTCACCTCGGCTTACGGTGAATGAACCCAAACCGATTTTCGGAGAGCTTTCGAGTACCTCATTCAGCTTCTGCAATGACAAGGAGCCGTCCCTCTCCTTCCACCATCTAGCCAGTATGGATAAGCTTCGCCAGCCGGCCCACCCAAATCCGATGAATGCAACCAGACCAAGAAGAATACCCACACCCCATCGCAGTTGCATCTCAATGAAGTAAAAGAAGGGAGTCGTTCCAATATATTGGCGTGCGAAGGGAACATCTCGTGTGCCTCTTACCATCGTCGCCTGTAAGAACACGTTTTCCAAATAACAGGAGCCAAGATTCAATCTCGGTATTTCAAACGGGCCAACGCCAATGGCCGCGGTGGTGTATTCACAGCTCCAATCTAAAATCGCGAAAGGATTCGTCAGCGCAAAAGCTATAAATACAATAATGATTGCCGCCAGGAGCAGTAGAATTCGGGAGCGAAGCGGTCTTTTTTCCTTGATTAGAACAGCGACTGACAATGGCAGGAGTAACAATACGGCGCTGAATTTCGAACCAATCGCTAGACCCACAACAACCGAGGCAAGCAATATGAGTACGATCTGTCGGCGCGAATTTTGGCTACGCCGCAAGGATAGAATAATCATAAAAATGGCGAGAACGACGAAAAATGTTAGGAATGGATCGACCGCAAAATAATGTGATAGTTGAATGTGCATGACGTTTAGGGCCAAAAACGCGGCTGCAAGCAGCCCGACAAGAGACCCATAAAGCAATCTGCCAATTAGGAAAATAAGACCAACGGTGGCCACATCAAACAGTGCCGCCAAGAATCGTCCGGTGGCTGTTATGTGGTTAAATTCGTTCAGCCCTGATTGGTTGAGAATATCGCCTGTAAACAACCATTCATCCGGAATCACACGACTGAGGCCTGGACCTACCGCTTCCAGGGCGCGGGTCGTGACGACGCCCAGATATAGCGGGAGGTGCCCATAGGCGAACCTTCGGGGCTGGTCCTGCTCCAGTAATATTCCTTCTGTTGTGGCTCCCGCGGGCCAGTAAAAGGGGTTGAAAGTAGACTTATCTGGCTTGAACGCCGTTGCTAGATCTTCGGGCCACTCGACGCTTGCCGCTACCCAGGCGATGTACCTCTCATCCGGGTGATAGTTATTGTATTCATCCCAATCGATTGCTGTAAATCGTAAAATTGCTGCGACGAGCAGGATTACCAGGAGCGCCGCTATTTCAATCCACTTTCTCATTAGTGAGAATTGTAGCCCGGTGGATGATGTCGGTCGACTCAATTAATCTCCAGAAGATCTCAATAGGCACAAAAAAAAGGGCTGGGAGAAATCTCCAGCCCTCTTGACTACAGAACATTGAGCAGAAAATAATTTACTCTTCGAATTCTTCTTCCTCCACTTGCTTGCCCTTGGATATTACCTCTACTTCATCCTCAGAAGGTGCGAACAGCAAGTCTTCATCCTCAATTTCCTCTTCCTCTTCTTCAATAGCGGTATATTCGAAGCGAGCAACGACCGATTCTGGGTCGGTTAGGATTTCTACTCCAGGCGGAATTTCTAAGTCTCGTACGTAGATCATATCCTCGGGAGTTTCGATTTGACCCAAGTCAAACTCTATTTTAGAGATCAAACTTTCAGGCATACATTCAATCGTCACTGAATAGATAACCAAGGATGTGGTCCCAAGCCCATCGGTGACCGGCGCAGCCATACCCACCGGCGATAGTTCGGCATCTACTACGATCTTCGTCTGCATGTCCACTTCGTAAAAATCGACATGGATCAGGTCTCCACGAGTAGCATGTGATTGCACTTCTTTCACCACGACGGTCCGCGTTGAAGCCCCTAAGTTGACGTCAATCAGATTCGTGGTACCGGCTTCCTTTAGCACCCGTCGTAAGGATAAATTATCGACCGTAAGATGGACATTGTCACCCTGACCATAAATTACGGCCGGGATCAAGCCTGAGCTTCTCAGGTTTTTGGCTTTCTCTTCCCCTACAATCCTTGTGTCGGCGGTAAGGGTTGCTCTCTCTTCCATTAGCTTCTGCCTCTCTCAACTAGATTCTCAAAACGACAAAAAATCCGATGTCAGCGATTCGATTCAAATCGAAACCCTCAAGCTATAACACCGGATACATGCCACCGATCTCGGAATAATGAACATAGAAGTATATTTAAATTGCATCTAATCGTCAATTGCTTGTTGACCTCATTCCTGGGAACCACGCGAATTACGCCAATGGCAAGGGTGCGGTTCGGCAGACTCTCAGATTATCAACTCCTTACCAGAGTATTTTTAATTTTCTAAGGTTTGGGTGAGAACGGTTGACATCCGCTTGGGGAATATTCTCCGCCTCTTGACGTCTATGATCAGCCTTGGTACAAACTCACTGGATGGAGGTATGATGACTACAGTAGACAACGTTGACCTGGCTGATTACTATAACTTCATACAAGATGCGGGTAGATTGCGGACAATCGCTCATGCTAAACTCTGGAGCAATGGTGTTCTGGAGACCCTCGGCATGACGTTAGATCGTCGAACTAAACGCTCCCTGGCCCAAAATCTTCCAGATAAACTGTCTAAATCGCTAAAAGGTATCTTCTGGCTTCTTCATTTTCGTGATCCTCAGATGAGCGGCCAGGAGTTTCGCCAAAGGGCGGCGCGCCGGAGTGGAAACACCGACGCTGAGTTCGCTATGTACCCCACTTTGGCCGTTTTTGGCGGAATCAAGCATTATATCGATGCAAAACTTGACGAAGATGTTTCTACTGCCTTGTCCCAAGAAGTGCGTGAAATTTGGCAAAAAGCAGAACGAATGAACGCAACTGTCTGACCGCCGATTCTGATACCAGCTCTGGGGGAAATTCACATCCAATAGAGCGTCGGATTCAGAGAGTTCGGTTTCCGCGGTTGCATCTATTTTGGGGAGCGTATCTGGTAGCACTGCTCATGTTAGGTGCATGCTCAGATCCCGGGTCAAATCTTGCCACTCGAGAACCGGTCGCCATCACCGTAGATTACGACGGGCGGACAGAGACCTTTCCGAGTGAAGCAGGAAACGTTCGTGAATTCCTTGAAGAAACCGGGATTGAATATGACCAGATCGACCTCATAGATCCTCCACTTTTTACGCCTCTTTTAGAAGATACAAAGATAACCATCGTCAGGGTCTCGGAGAGTGTTGAGATCATCGAGAAGACCGTGCCATTCCAGAGAAGAACGGTGCGGAACGAATCTATGCTTGCTGACGATCCTCCGCTAATAATTCAGAGCGGACGTCCAGGATTTCAGGAGATTACCGTCCGAATTGTCTACCATGATTCACTGGAATTCTCGCGAATAGAGACTCAAATAACCGTAATTGAGCCTGCCCAGGACGAGATCGTAATGATTGGGGTCGGAGCCATACCAGGAAACGTAGATTTCTATGGCCTGCTTGCCGTTATCAGCGGTGGAAATGGCGTTATCATGCGTGGATCGAGTTCATTTCCCGAGCCACTTAACACCGGTAATGATCTTGATCACCGTGTTTTCACCCTGTCCCCTAATGGTACTCGACTGCTTTATACTCGGGCATCAACAGAGACTGAGAGATTCAATTCACTTTGGCTGGTTGGTACTGAGCGCGGAGACGTTCCGCGTTCGCTTGATATTCACAACGTGCTATGGGCCGCCTGGAACCCGAGTCGCATTGGAGATCTCCAAATCGCCTATACAACCGGTGATCAAACGGATCTACTACCTGGATGGGAAGCTAACAATGATCTTTGGCTGGGTGAAATTCCTGATGATCGTTACGCCGAGTTCGAGCCAGAGCGTTTAGTTGAAGCGTACCCGGCCACCTACGGCTGGTGGGGTGGAAACTATACCTGGTCGCCTTCAGGAAGGTATATCGCCTATAGTTACGCGGATGAGATCGGCGTCATCGACACCTTTTCCCCTGAACCAGAAGACCAGCGGATACGATTACACACGTTTACCGAGTACAACACCAGGGCTGAGTGGGTCTGGGTGCCGACCATTTCCTGGTCGCCCGATGGAATTTACCTGGCTTTTACTGTCCATACCAGTGAAGATCCCATCTCTCCGGAATTTGAGACTTGGGTAATGGATGCGACGAACGGCGTATCCAACCGGTTCGTCGAACAGGCAGGAATATGGAGTTACCCATCGTGGTCGCCGACATATTTTGGTTCGAATGAGGTAGCTCGCAATTCAAGTCAGATTGCATTTCTGCGGGCTACGAACCCTCTGGACAGCCAGCGAAGCAGCTATACGTTGTGGTTAATGGATCAGGACTCTAGCAACGCTCGCCAGTTGTATCCACCGGCGGGAGAGAATAGCCGTTTTCCACGCGGGGGATCCATAATCGCCTGGGGGCCTGATGGACGCCAATTAGCATTCGTCTATGATGATGCCCTCTATCTCTATGATCTAGAGGAAGGCGAAGCTCGCCGGATTACTCAGGATGATACTATCATCAGAAATCCATCTTGGGCTCCTTATGGACCTGCGGCAGCCGAGGTGCTGACCTTCGGCGAAGGTGCGGCTGAGGCAGCAGGCCAACTTACGGATCAGGCCGATATCCCCTCGGACTGAAAATGGAGACGCCGATCAAAAGCCGAATTATTCTCGACCTCATTTCGAACCGACCCAAAGATTTATGCCCAGATGAATGAGAAGAACCGAAACTCCATTCTTCCATTTATCTTCATCGCCCTGGCTGGTGTTGCTTTGCTCTCAATTGGCGCCCTTATTTTGCGGGAGAATTATCTGACTCGGGGGATTCCCGACGAAATTGCGATTCCCGTTGAATATGGTGGAGCTCGGCTCGGATTTAATGTTTCTCTCGAGCAATACGAGGGCGCATCTCTAAATAAAGCTCTGGAATCTATTGGAAACACTGGGGCAAAGGCTGTCAAGCAGTCATTCTACAACTGTGATGAATTCGATTGGGACGTGGCCGATCATATCGTAGAGGCAGTGGGCGCCAGCGGCTTGCAGTTAGTGCCCTTGCTAGACGGCTGCCCACAGGAGAATTTCGCGCCACCCTCATCGCCTGACTCGTTCGCGGCATGGGCAGGACGATTCGCAGAGCGCTACGGAGATGAGCTGAACCACTACATCATTTGGGACGAACCCAACCTGACCTCCCACTGGGGTAACCGGCCCGTAAATGCTGCTGAATACGCCGCATTGCTCTCTGGTGCTGCCGGTGCTATTCGTAAGTCAGATCGTGACGCGATTATAGTCGCTGCTCCGCTGGCGCCAACGGTCGAAACAGGGCCAATTAATCTTTCTGATGCCAGCTATCTCCAAGCTATTTACGAATCGGGCGCCGGTGACGCTTTCGATGTTGTCGCCGGAAAACCGTACGGCTTTGATAGCGGACCTTATGACCGTGAGGTCAGTCCAGACAGACTTAACTTCAGTCATGTCATTCTCCTCAGAGAGGTTATGGAGCAGAATGCCGACGAACACAAGGCACTCTGGGCGGGAACTTGGGGATGGAATAGCCTACCAACTGGATGGGATGGAAGTCAATCCATTTGGGGGCAGGTAGATGATCAGAGTAGGGCGGAATGGACTGTTAGCGCTTTGGAGCGGGCAAGGCAGGAGTGGCCCTGGATGGGTCTGATGTTCCTGGAGAGCTGGGAACCAGTGGCCAGTTCAGATGATCCAAGATGGGGATTCAATGTGGCGGGCTCTTTGGCGGAAGGTGCTCTGGCGGAAAACGTACCTTCTGCGCAAATCACTTACCCAGGCTTCAGGCTAGCCCAGCCAAATGATCCCTCGCAGGAGTATTCGGGACAGTGGCGCTTCTCTCCGGATTACGGCGCAGACGTTGGCCAGAGCGGAGACAGGGCTTCTTTCCAATTCTGGGGAACAGATATTGCCCTTAACATTCGGCGCGCAGATTATCATGCTCGTTTCTACGTATCGGTTGATGGAGAACGTGCCAATCAATTGCCTTTCGATGGCACCGGTGCGGCGCTTGTCTTAAACTCCTCTTCCCCGGGTGATGAGTATTATTCGACCGAACCAGTTGCCGCAAACTTAGATCCTGGTGTACATAGGCTAGAAATAACCGGTTATAGAGGATCAGATCAGTGGGCTTTGAGAGGATTCAATGTAGGGTATCACCCTTCCGCGATCGCTAGCAACTTGCTATTGTTTGTCTTGGGTACCATCGCTATAGTATTCATATTGTTAGCCATGGTCACTGGCAGGCAGGTGAACTGGGGAGAAACATCCTCCAGATTAAGTAATTGGTTTGATAATATTGGCCAACGTCGTCAAATGGCTATAGTGACGGCAAGCGCACTGGTGTTGATGATGAGTGGATGGCTTACTTGGGGAGAGCAGGCAGCGGGAATCTATCGTCGTCTAGGTGATTCCGGCCAGTTAGCGTTGACTGCTGGCTTCGCTTCAATCTTCTACATCGCGCCTTCTTTCATTGTCTACGCTTTGGCCGCGGTAATTCTTTTCGTTCTTATTTTGTTACGTCCAGCTTGGGGTCTTGCCCTTGTTGCCTTCTCTCTGCCATTTTATGTCAAGCCGAAACCGTTACTCGGTTTCCGCTTCTCTCCGGTAGAAGTGTTCCTTCTTTTAACGCTCGCCGCCTTTGTCGTCAGGACGATCGCAGAGAAATGGCTTCCAACCGCGAAAAGGATCACCAGAGCTAGAGAGTTTCGAAGAGTTAATGCAGACGTTGCGGTTCTATTTTTCACTCTGGTCGCCACCGCATCTCTCCTTTTTACTGAGCGGCTCGACGTTGCCACCAACGAATGGCGGGTTCTTATCATCGAACCGGCCATATTTTATTTTCTCCTTCGTGCGATGCGTATTAGAGAGAATGAGATGTGGACGGTGTTAGATGCATTCGTGCTCGGCGGCCTTACAATAGCCTTGATCGGTCTGGGCCAATATGCAACAGGACAGAATCTAATAACGGCCGAAGGCGGACTGATGCGCCTACGCGCGGTATATGGCTCACCGAATAATGTAGCCCTCTATCTCGGCCGGATCATTCCCATCGTGATTGCCGTTGCGTTAATGGGTTACGGGCGCAGGAGAAAGGCCTATATCATCGCCTTAATCCCAATGGCACTGGCCGTTCTCCTGACCTATAGCAAAGGTTCTCTCTTGCTCGGTTTACCGGCCGCTCTCGTTGTCGTTCTAATACTATGGAGACGATCGGTCGGAGGCAAGATTTGGCCCTGGCTGGTTGGTCTGGGCCTCGCCGGTGCGATAGCCGCCATCATTGCCTTACAGATCCCTCAGATTTCGGGACGCCTCAATCTCCAGGGGGAGACTGGATTGCTTAGAATGAGCTTGTGGCGCTCTAGCCTGAACATGTTGCGAGACCATCCAATATTCGGTGTCGGTCTGGACAATTTTCTCTATGAATATCGAGGACGTTACATTCTCGATAGTGCCTTGCAGGAACCGGATCTCAGTCACCCGCATAACATTTTCCTGGATTTTGCGACGCGCCTTGGTTTAATCGGTTTAGCGGCCGGTATATGGATGATAGTGGCCTTCTTTCGGGTAGCTATACGGCTCCCGACGAAGATTGTCGACAGATGGCGTCCGGTATCTGTTGGCATCCTGGGTTCGCTGACCTACATGGTTCTTCATGGACTGGTCGATCACGGATTCTTCCTGGTGGATCTGGCCTATGCCTTCTTTCTTCTGCTGGCCATTGCAATCTGGCTTTCTCATGAGCAAGTTGAAGCGCCGAAGAACGCAACTATCCATGGCCCAGAGGGTTAGAACATACACCGGCCATATTGACATTGGGAGAGCGCTAGAATTATCGTTTACTTGACAATTAGAGAGTCAAGCCTAAAATTGCGATGCTGTTTCAGAGAAAAATCCTAAGGAGAACACCCCATGAGTGATACTGAAACCCGCGTGCGAGGAATCATAGTCGAATTACTTGGTGTTGAAGAAAGCCAGGTAACGACCGAAGCTCGTTTTCGTGAGGACTTAGAAGCCGATTCGCTGGACTTGGTCGAGCTAATCATGGCCTTTGAAGAAGAATTTAACGGCGAAATCTCCGATGAACAAGCGCAAAAGATAACGACCGTTGGAGAGGTAGTTGCTTATATTGACGAGCATATGACCGGCTAGTTTTCAGTTTTGAATTTCTGACTACCGCATATCCCGGTACAACCCAAGAGCCGGCGCAGAAAGACGATGAGCGGCATCGTCTTTTTTGCGTCTAAGTGCTACTCGTTCTTGCAGCTCTGCATTGCGTTACTGTATAAAGGCAGTAACCACCTACCCCGGCCACCAGAAGATTTCCAAAGGCATTCAGCCAGATTCCAGGACCGACTCCGACACTCTCGCCAAAAAGAGCAGATATTTCTGGACGCAATACCAAATATGTCCATGTAGGCAAAATAGCCCCTGCTAATCCCAAGAGAAGGTAAACTGAGGCCGATATGATGGTTATCCATTGTTCGCGCAATCTTGTGGCTAAACCTGCCAGCAGTGAACATGCGATCACCAGAATTACTAGCGCGATTCGGGGCAACCATTGATCGCTGGCCTCGAATCTGATTGACTCCAGCGCGGGAAAAGCCAGCAGGCTAATTATCACGGCGAGAAGCCTGGTGGCCCAGGTCTGCCAGCGATGGTTTGACCATCCGAGTGTCCAGGCCAAGATCATTAAAGCTAGTGTGATGGGCGGAATATAGAACAGAGTTCGGCTCGCAAAGTATTCCCCCGCTCGAACGCCTGGAAGGAATTTAACCCACTCTCCTATTTCAAGTCCGATGAATGAGAGTCCGGCGACACGCTGTGGTAACCATACCAGAAAGTAGGCCAACAGGACGCTCGAAAAACCGAGCTTAAGTATGATTGCGATCTTGGAATCGGAGTTCACGCGGGATCGTTTTTCAGTCGTCGACGGCTGCCTGACTATTTCCATCTAGTATTGATTGCAGCCTTCGATCTTCTGCCTCTTGGGCTTCGAAAAACGATCTAAGACTGTTACTCTGTCTTAGGCGTGTGGAGGTATTTGCTACAGCTTTGATATCTTCAGCGGTTACCTCATCACGCTCATCTGCAGCGCAATACGCGCGAGCCGCTTCAAACAGTGTTATCTCGGCTCGACCTGAGTCGATTTCCAGGTCTCGGATAATACCTAAACCCAGCCGGCGCGCGTCTTCTCCAATTCCAACCTGAGGTAGTCTCTGCCGAGCATCTTCTATTTGTTGGGCCATTGAAAGTGTCATGTCGGAGTATTGGTCAGATAGCTTCTCGGGATTAAGATAATATGAAACGGCGCGCTGGTAAACCTGATAGCGCATCTCAGCATCAGGCAATCCCCGAACAACTGCGCGCAGCCCAAAACGATCCATTATTTGCGAGCGTAGTTGACCTTCAGCTGGATTCATGGAGCCAATCAATAGGAATCGTGAACGATAACTGAGGTTTGATGCCCCTCGCCGAACGGTATAGAAGCCTTGGGCAGCTGCATCAAGGATCGCATCTGTAACCGCATCATCGAGCAGGTTAACTTCGTCGATATAAAGGATGTTTCCATCGGCCTGCGCCAGGATACCACGCGCAAGGCGAACTCTCTGCTGTTCTAGAGCAATCCTCTCGTTAATCCCCCCGACAACGTCTTCCAACCGGGCGTTGAGTGGTAACTCGACAATTCTTACTCGATCCTCAACGGTCAAGGGATCGCCGTATCCTACTCGTTCGACGCATTCCGGGCAGATTGCCTCCATCCCATGCTCTTCAAGCATTTCTTCGGTGCATCCTTCGGCACATACACTGCGGCGGCGTGTCGGCAAAAGGTCTATCAACGAACGAACAGCAGTCGTCTTGGCCGTGCCTCGAGATCCAACTAGCAGAACGCCACCAATCAAGGGATTTATCACCGCCAGCAGAAGAGCTAATTTCATCTCCTCCTGTCCGACTATGGCCAGAAAAGGATAGGGTTCCACATCGGCGATGCCAAGATCGACCTTGGGAGCGCTAAGCACCTTGTGGGCGACCGAATGCCCGCGAAGCAGCTCAAGCAGACCGGATTGGTTTTCACTCATCAATCAGGTTCCTCACGCAACCGTAAGCGATGATCTTGCCTGGCAGCCGCCCGTTCGAATCGCATTATTTCGTCATCGGTCTCGCAAAGTAAGGGAGGTACGGGGGTCGGCTTTCCCCGCTTATCAAGGGCTACATAAACCAGGTATGCGGTATTGGTATGGGTTATCACGCCGGCGATCACGTCTTCTGCGGTTACGACGACTCGCGTCTCCATCGATGTTCTGCCTGTCCAAGTTACTTCAGCAGCCACCGTGACCAGGTCACCGATATTCACAGGCGAATGAAATGTCATCGAGTCGACGGCAACCGTCACGGCGTGTCGACGTGCATATTTGCTGACAGCCATCCCCCCAGCTTCATCGCACAGCTTCATGATATATCCACCGTGGACGTTTCCCAACGTATTCGACGAGCCAGGTCCCATAAGCTGAGTCAGGGTTACCCGGGATTCGGCCGCTGTTTTTGGTTCCACTTCTTCCCATCCGTGCGCAATTATCAGACAAACCGCACGTATCTATTTCAATCTGCAGTTTGATTTAATCAGTCATGTCAGGACGCGTCTCTGCGACAAAGAGGAGACGTTCCGGAAATTCTTCGAACATATCGATAATATGGTGAGGGAGTTCGCGCAGAAGGGGAGCTAGCGGTGCAGAAGCAGGAGGCCTGGTACGAACCGGTCGTGGTGGAGGATTCATATGCGGTACTTTGCGGCCTATCGTACGCTTGCGAAGGAGGCGTCTATCATCACTCAAGAATCCCAGATATTGGCCAGCTGTGTCGAACACTTCTCTGCCAACTACAAAGCCTAGCCACTCGCTATCGACATTGAAGATATGACCTCTGGTATAAATCGCGACCCAGTCGCCGTTTGTTTGATAGATAGGAATCATGACAATTACACCCAATCAATTGTACAACAACTCTTAATCCATGTGTATTATATTGGTGCCAAAGAACCATCGCAACCGACTACAGTTTTTCCAGTAGGTTATTGAATACGTCTGCTAACTGTTCGGCTGCTACCCTCCAACTAAATTGGCGAGCTCGGAGAAATCCGGCGGCGACCATCTTCATGCGCCGGCTTGGATCCTCCAGGAGATTTTGAATTCCTGTTGCCCACTCATCTTGGCCTGAAGCTGCAAGGGCCAGAGCCGCTTCTCCGGCTATTTCTGGCATACAGGATGCGTCCGAGATTACTACGGGAGCACCGCAGGCCATGGCTTCTAAGATTGGTAATCCAAAACCCTCGTACAAGCTGGGGAAGGCAAAAAGTGTCGCTTCGCTATAGAGGGCTGGCAGATCCTTATCGTCGACGAAACCGATGAATTGAACCTTATTCTCCAAGCCTTGTGTTTTCACTTCCTGAAATGTTTCTTCGTAAAGCCAGCCTTTTCCACCAGCTATTATCAATCGATGGGGGTAGTTTTCTGCCACGCTTTTGAAGGCTCTGATCAACATCCGAAAATTCTTGCGCGGCTGAATCGTTCCTACACTAAGAATATATGGATCTGTGCCGAGTTCGTATTTATCGCGCAATTCGGTGAGCTTCTCCTTATCTCTCGAGGGGCGAAAACTTCGGTTGACGCCACTATAAATGACCGTTACTTTATCATCTGGTACCCCCCATATGGTGAGCAGATCATCCTTTGTTGCCTGGGAATCTGCCAATATATGGCTGGACCGATGAACGGATCTCGGTACGACGTGATTCAGATAGTTCGTCAACGACTTGGTGAATGTTTCAGGATAATGAATAAACGACAGATCATGAACCGTTAGCAGTGTTGGTATATCACCGTGGACTGGAGGTAGCACAAAATCTGGAGAATAGAATAGATCCAGTTTTCCCGTTATTAATTGGACAGGCAGAGGAATCCGAAGCCGGTGCCAAAGGCGATATAGCCATTGTTCTGAAAACGGAGCCTGCCTGAATTGAACCTGGCTGGTCTTGTTAATCCGCATGGGTATGGCAGTCCGTTTTTTTGGTTTGGCACTGAAAAGAACGTATTCGAAGGCATTGTCATATTTAACCAGCGCTTGAACAAGTTCGCGCGTATAACGGCCGATACCGGCCCGCTGCGTCACCGCTGAAGTAACATCGATTCCGAGTCGCGGCTTCCCTCTCTCCACGGATGTAGTCGCCTGACTGTTCATCCTAACTCAATCATTGCCGATGTGTAGGTGGTGCAGGTTCATTTTGGCCGATCCCATTTTTCAGGCACAGATGACCTCCTTAATCGATCTGTCTGTAGGTCCAATAACGATTAATGAAGAAGTTCCAGAACAAGACAACTACTGTGGCCAAGATTTTGGCCGGGATATATGCTTGGACCACAACAGGCATAAAGGAAAGATCTGACAGCAACCTGTCGAATAGCGGCACGCTTAGGGCGAAAATTAAGTTATTGATAAGTAATCCGGCGATGCTCACTATTGTGAACTGGGGAAGTTGTACACGTTTTCGAACGCGGCGAGATTCCGGATAAGTCCAGAGGCGGTTAAGTGAAAAGTTGCTTATAACTGCCAATGAAAAGGAGATTGTATTTGCCAGTACAAGGCCAAATATTTCGCTAAATCGAGTGTTTTCCGCTACTTGTTGTGGTAGATGCACCACCTCGACCAAAAACGTCAAGGTCCCAAAGTCGATAATAAATCCAAACGTACCTACCACCAGGAACTTGGCGAATCGTTCCGCTTCCTTCGGGTTGATTCCAAACCTGCCGGCCGCAGCCGCGAAAAAGCTAATCATTATTGATATCTAATATTTGCTGGAGTCCCAACATGACTCCAAAAAAAATGAACATGTTGTTTACATAAAGTTTATCTACCAGGTGATGAACCGTGATGGCCGTCCAGGCTGCTAATAGACCAAGGGCCATGCCTCTTCTGGGCCAGTCGCTTCTTTTTAATATTCGGATCACCTGTACAAAGACGGCGCCCCAAAATACAAGATAGGCTAGCAATCCGGCGACTCCAACCTCGGCTACGATATTGATATAGTAGTTGTGCGCGTGTCCCAGTGGAAAAGGCCAGTTCAATAGGGCAAAATCTCCATAGGCACGCCCATAATTTCCAAATCCGACACCCGACCAAAGGTTTTCTCTAGCTATGTCAAGACCAGTCTGCCAATGAGCTAACCTCTCAACCAGAGCATAGTTCTCAATGGTGACTTGTTCTCCTCGAACATCTCCTAGCTGCAAATCTGTGGTCAACGTACCAAAGCGCGTCAGTAATGTTTCAGGGATTATGTCAACCTGAAAACTGATCACCAGCACGGTGGCGGCTGAAAGCAGCATGACAAGTCCAAGCCGGCGTCTCTTTGGAAGAAAAAGAACCAGAATCGCCATTGCTGCTGCGAATCCCAACCATGCGCCCCGACTCCAAGACATCAATAGACCTAGCGAAGTTAGAATCGCACTGCTTATCACAAATCCGAGCCACAACCATTCGCCGAAAGACAGTTGTTCTTGATTTCTCCGAACGCTGACTAGATTCATTACCAGACCCGTCAAAGTGCCAATTGCGAGAGCAGCGGTCACGCCCATAAAACCGCCGAATGGATTTGGCTGCATAAAGGTACCAAAGGCGCGATAGAATCGCTCCAGTACTATGAAATGCTCGGGACCTTCTCCTCGCAAACCGAATTGCCAAATGCCCAGAACAGCCTGGCTCACCCCGGCTATCAGCAAGATCGCCATAACAAATCGGATGTTTCGGTTTCCAAAATCAAAACGACCGTAAGCCCGACTGTCGCCGTCCTGCTTCGGACTTGGGAGAGATAAGTCCACGACCATAATCATGGCAAGACCTAACTCGATCCACTTTACACTTTCTTTTATCCCTGTGGCAAGCGATATGGAACCCAGTAGGGAGAGAGTTGTGACCACTATGAAAATGATCAACGGTAAGTTGATGGCGGTTCGATGGAGAACAATACGGCGATTGAGAACGTTGCTTCCAAACCAGGCGGCAACCACAAATAGAAATAGCAGCTGACCGCTTTCAATAGGTAGATCTCCAAAGATTACGTTTTCATAGGCGCCAAGGGGTCCAACAACAAGGGCTGCACCGAGTCCTATGAGGGGGCGTATTAGAGTTAGTACTATTAAGAGGATCGCGAGGAGTATGGCTCCAGCCGCCAGTGTGGGAAGTCGAACCAGGGCAACTGCGACAATGAGGGCCAAAACCATGGCCCAGAGTGGCTGCCAAACGGCGGAGAAATCAACTGAGAGCGGTGGCAGGCTAGAACGCTTCACCGCACTCGGTTGCTGAAATATTCAATGGTCCTTGTTAGGCCATCGGCTAGATGGATCTCAGGTTCCCAGCCGAGAGTTTTCTGCGCACGATTGATATCAGGTCGCCTGACCTTTGGATCATCTGTGATGCGATCGTCCGTTGGGTCCAGGAATATAATCTCGGACTCGCTGTGTGCCAGCTCCAGTACTGCCTCGGCGAACTCCAGTATCGTCATCTCAAATGGATTACCGATGTTTACAGGCTGAACCTCATCGGATAAAAGAAGAAGGTAGACTCCCTCCACAAGATCAGTGTAATACTGGAAGGATCTAGTACGGCTTCCGTCGCCGTACACAGTAATTGGCCTGTTGGTAAGAGCTTGATAAATGAAGTTGGGAACCACCCGTCCATCGTTCAATCGCATGCGGGGACCATAAGTGTTGAATATCCGGACAATGCGTGTATCAAGGCCGTGGTAACGATGATAGGCCATGGTCATCGCTTCAGCGAACCTCTTTGCCTCGTCGTACACCCCCCTCGGACCAATAGGATTGACATGCCCCCAATAACTTTCAGGTTGGGGATTAACCTGGGGATCGCCGTAGATTTCGGAAGTGGATGCTAGGAGAAATTTAGCACCCTTTGCTTTAGCGATACCTAGCGCATTCAACGTTCCCACGGAACCAACTTTCAGCGTATGTATTGGATGTTCGAGGTAGTCTTTTGGACTGGCGGGTGATGCGAAATGCAAGACGGCGTCAAGCTCGCCTTGAAGATAGATGTAGTCGATAACGTTACGTTTCAGAAAGGTGAACCGCTCGTGACCAGTCAAATGCGCGATATTGTCTGTGCTCCCCGTAATCAGATTATCCATGACCACTACAGTGTGGCCTTCCGCAAGAAAACGATCACATAGATGCGATCCGAGAAATCCCGCTCCGCCGGTAATCAGAACACGCATAGTTACTCCCGCTTGAAATGTAGATCAGCCGAATATTGTAACATCACCTCTTTATTTAGCGAGGTTGCAACTCTTTTGCCGCCCATTGTATACTCTTTAGGTTCTCTCTGGAGTCATCCGGGGTGGTCCTTGATAAAACGAGTCGATTAGATCCCTGGCTTATCGATTAACCTCAGGTGGACCAATTATAGCGCACAGTTGCAGGCAATCGCGCGTTACATTCATTATTATGTAGCCGGGAGATAAGAATGAGTTCGAACAAATCGAATGAGCCGGATTATGATAGCAAGCCTACGGCTGCCGGAGATCAAGGATCTCAGCAAACTGAAAGGCGGAAAGCTGATCATATCCGTATAAATGTCGAAGAAGATGTCTCCTTCAAAAAGCTGAGCACGGGTCTAGAAAACTACTTCTTCTTGCACCAGGCTTTGCCAGAGCTCGATTTCGCAAAGATAGATACTGCCACAATCTTGCTAGGAAAACCCTTGCAGATCCCGCTCATTATTTCGTCTATGACTGGTGGAACAGAAGAAGCCCACGCAATCAATGTCATGTTGGCGGAAGCGGCCCAAGAGGTCGGTATCGCAATGGGTCTGGGATCTATGAGGGCGGCGATCGAGGATCCAGATCTGGCCTATACGTACCGTGTACGAGATGTGGCGCCTGACATCCTTTTATTTGCCAATTTGGGTGCCGTTCAACTTAACTACGGTTACGGACCGGATGAGTGCAAGCGTGCCGTTGAAATGAGCGAGGCGGATGCCCTTATTCTGCATTTTAATCCGCTCCAGGAGGCGGTTCAACCGGAGGGTGATTCTGACTTCTCAGGATTGTTAAAAAAGGTGGAAGCGGTATGTCGTTCCCTCTCAGTTCCGGTCGTGGCAAAAGAAGTGGGCTGGGGATTTGCAAAGGAAACGGCAAGCATGCTCGCAGAGGCTGGCATCGCCGCCATCGATGTGGCTGGTGCTGGTGGCACATCGTGGAGTCAAGTCGAGATGTATCGGGCTCCAACGAAACGACACGCTAGAGTAGCTGGCGCCTTTATCGACTGGGGGATCCCAACCGCCTACGCAATCCAATACTGTCGAAATTCAGCCCCCGGGATCCCAGTTATCGCCAGTGGCGGAATACATAATGGCATAGACGTAGCTAAATGCATCGCGCTGGGCGCACAAGCGGCAGGGATTGCAGGTGATTTCTTGCGCGCTGCCGTAGCAGGTGGTGTCGACGGTGTTGTCGAAGTCGCAGGTGCTATAACCGATGAACTTCGAGTCGCGATGTTTGGTTGCGGCGCAGAGAATATTTCTTCCTTGGCTGAGACACAGCTCCACACGCACTTCTAGATATAAATCAGATCTATATATGGTTAAGAAATGACAGACCAGCGAATAGTGATTAGATGTACAGGGAGAGTAGAATGCCCGGTGCTTTAAGTGCTCTTTCAGGCGCGATGCTCCCAGCAGTAGATGTAGAAATGCGCGATCTACTCCTGCTAGATGAAAAAAGCCATGATCCGTTCTACGGCATGATGCATTATCATATGGGTTGGACAGATTCTAGCTACCAGGTGGTTAAGATAAATAGCGGCAAGCGTGTTCGTCCTCTTCTTTGTCTGTTAACCACCAAAGCGGCGGGAGCTGATTGGCAGCATGCAATTCCAGCCGCGGCTTCAATAGAGATCGTCCATAATTTTTCTCTTGCGCACGATGACATACAGGATGAAAGTCCAACGAGGCGCGGGCGTCCAACGCTCTGGAAAATTTGGGGGTCGAGCCAGGCGATAAATACGGGCGATGCTTTGTTCGCAGTTGCCCATCTGGCAATGGATCGTCTTCGACAGCATACAATCTCGGACTCGACAACAATCAAAGCCATCCGCATGCTTGATAAAACTTGTCTGGCCCTAACCAGAGGACAGTATGCTGATATGAATTTTGAGGGCCAGACGGATGTTTCGGTCGAGGCTTATCTGTTGATGATTCGCGGAAAAACCGCCGCACTGCTCTCTCTGTCGGCAGAACTTGGAGCTGTAATCGCCGGCTGCCAACTGAATGTCAGCGACCACTACGCAGCTTTCGGCCGAGATTTGGGGTTAGCTTTCCAGGTTCGGGATGACATCTTGGGTATTTGGGGAGATGAATCCCTGATTGGTAAGTCAGCAGCGACAGACATTGCCACGCGAAAAAAGAGCTTGCCGGTCCTTTATGGATTATCGATGAGCGAAGAATTACGGCGGCTATATGAGAGTGAGCAAAACAAAGAAGCGTTCGTACCTAAGGTAGTAGAGCAACTGGACGAGATCGGCGCTCGTGAGTTCGCAGAGAAATATGAGAAGGGCTATGCGGACAGTGCCTTAGCCCATCTGGAAGCCGCCGATCCTCAAGGCGATGCAGGTGAAGCCATCCTCGAGCTCGTCAGCAGTTTATTAGACCGTCAATTTTAACAAAACCTCTGCGAGTTTTCTTCTGATTCCTCAGGTAGGCAAAAAAAAAGAGGCATCCCCGAATAGGATGCCTCTCTTGTGTTCTTGCTACAAAACCAATTAATCAGCGGCTTCCGCTTCGGCTACCGCGGTTCTTGCCGATCCTTCAGCTGCCTGCGTGGCAATCCTCTCTAAAACATCCTCATCTGTGTTGTCATCGATCAGCAACTGCGAAAGGTCGAGTTCTTCTTCCTCCAGCACCATTGCTTCGGCAGCCTCCTTCTCGGCTTGCCGTGCCAATCGGGCAAAATAACCCGTACCCGCTGGGATGAGCTTGCCGATAATGACGTTCTCCTTCAACCCAAGAAGCATATCCTCTTTACCGGCGATAGCTGCTCCAGCCAGCACCTTAATAGTGTGCTGGAATGAACTTGCCGACAAGAAGCTCTCGGTATTTAATGACGCCTTCGTAATTCCTAGAAGGACCGGCTCAGCCCGCGCCGACTGTCCGCCTTCCAGGGCTACTAATTCATTGGTCTCCTGGAAGATGGAGGATTCGACCAATTCACCAGGCAGCATCTCTGTGTCGCCCGAGGCTGTAATCGTAACCTTGCTCAGCATTTTTCGTATGATGATCTCAAAATGCTTATCGTTGATATTCTGCCCCTGAGGTCTATAGACCTGCTGAACCTCACGGAGCAAGTATTGAGTGACGGCATCGCGTCCTAATATCTCCAGAATTCGGTGAGGGTTCTTTGATCCCTCTGTGAGCTGGTCACCGGCTTCAATTCTTTCGCCATCGTCGACCAATATACGCGTTCCAGCCGGGATTTCGTAATCGCGCTCATCCTTGCTTTCCCAAACTACTCGAATTCCCTTTTTATCCGAGACGACACGACCTGCATGACGAGCTGTTATCACGTCATCCTCGTGTTCGGCAATGACGCTTCCGGCTTTAATCTTGTCTCCATTCTCGATGAGGATATTCCATCCTGGCGGAACTTCATACTCGTCCTCGATAGTTTTACTATCAGTAACAAGCACGTGACGGACGGCTTCAATGACATTGACATCGGCCAAACCACCGATCTCAGACATAACCGCCTCACCCTTTGGCTGTTGCCGGGCTTCAAAGAGTTCCTCAACACGAGGAAGACCCTGAGTAATATCACCTCGCGAATCAGCGGTACCACCAGTGTGAAAGGTTCGCAGAGTCAGCTGAGTGCCGGGCTCACCGATCGATTGGGCAGCAATAATACCAACAGCAGAACCCATTTCCACGGGATTGCCTCGCGCCAGGTCAATGCCATAACATTTAGCGCAAATTCCTTGTCTCAATTCACAGGTCATCGGTGAATAGACATGTACTTCATCGATTCCCGATGCATCAACAGCGTCAGCTATTTCTTCGGTAAAAAGACCACCGTCCCCGACGATGACTTCTCCCGTCTCCTGATCGACGATCGATGAGGCAGAGTAACGACTGTAGATTCGCTCCGATAATGTTTGCTTACCGAAGTTATCTACGCGGCGAATATAAATCCCCTTACTTGTCCCACAGTCTTCAGACAACACGATCACATCCTGGGCAACATCGACAAGGCGCCGGGTTAGGTAACCGGCATCGGCCGTTCGCAGCGCGGTATCTGCCAGACCCTTTCGAGCACCATGCGTGGAGATGAAGTATTCCAAGGCAGTTAGACCTTGGCGGAAATTCGATGTAATAGGAACCGAGATAATTCTACCTTGGGGGTCGGCCATCAGGCCTCGCATCCCTGCTAATTGTGTAATTGGCCCAAATCCGCCCTTAGTAGATCCGGACAAGGCCATCATGGTAACCGGTCCTTCTGGATCCATCGTTGCCCGAACGGCACTTTCAACCAAGGACTTAGCCTCGGTCCATTGTTCAATGGTTCGCTGATACTGCTCATCTTCTGTTAGAAGGCCACGGCGGTATTGGAGGTCGATCTGGTCAACTCGCTGGCGGGCTTCTTCAAGAATAGCTTCCCTCTCTTCCGGGATTTGCAAGTCGGATACAGCGATCGTTATTCCAGAAATGGTCGCATAATGGAATCCAAGATCCTTGATCTTGTCCACCATCTCGATTGTCACCTCATCACCGAGGCGACGATAAACCCGATTCACTAATTCGTTGACAGCGGCCTTGTCGAGTGTCTCGTTTACAAAGCGCATCTCATCCGGTAAAGAACGATTGAAGATAACTCGACCTGGTGACGTCTCGATTATTCTACTGCGCGTCTTGTTATCCGCATACCGAGTATGTTTATCGGTAAAATACGTTTCCGTTTTAAGCCTAACCTTGGCGTGAATGTCGATATATTCAAGATCATAAGCTCTCTCGACCTCTCCCATGGTGGCGTATATGTTTCCTTCAACCTCGCGCTCATCCTGCACAACAGTCAAATAATAGACTCCAAGCACCATGTCTTTCGAGGGACCAACGATGGGACGGCCATCTGCGGGCTTGAGTAGATTTCGGGTTGCCATCATTTTGGAAATCGCTTCTGCTACAGCCTTTTCCGAAAGTGGAATGTGAACCGCCATCTGATCGCCATCAAAATCAGCATTAAAAGCAGCACAAACTAGAGGGTGAAGTTGAATCGCCTTTCCTTCCACCAAAATAGGCATGAACGCCTGAATACCAAGACGGTGCAAGGTAGGCGCTCGGTTGAGCAAGATGGGACGACCCTCAATTACCTCTTCAAGAACCTCCCAGACCTCTGGCGGTTGTCGCTCGATGATACGTTTTGCCCCCTTAATATTGCTTGCGTGCCCATATTCGACGAGCTTACTAATGACGAAAGGTCGAAATAACTCTAGAGCCATCGTCTTGGGTAAACCACACTGTCCCATCTTCAAAGTAGGACCGACCACGATGACCGACCTGCCTGAATAATCAACTCGCTTACCCAACAGATTCCGTCGGAATCGACCCTTTTTGCCCTTCAACATATCGGACAGAGATTTCAATTCGCGACGACCGCGCCGGCTCAAAGCCTTGCCACGCTGGCTGTTGTCTATCAAGCTGTCGACAGCCTCCTGGAGCATTCGTTTTTCATTTCTGACGATAACGTCTGGTGCACCGAGCTCCAACAGTCGCTTAAGACGGTTGTTCCGGTTGATTACTCGCCGGTACAGATCATTTAGATCGGATGTCGCAAAACGACCGCCGTCGAGTTGGACCATGGGTCGAAGGTCTGGTGGAATGACTGGTAGAACAGTCAGAATCATCCACTCTGGACGGTTGCCACTTTTCCTCAGGGCTTCGACAACCTGCAAACGCTTGGTTGCCCGTTTTGCACCCTGCTTCGAACGGCTGGTGCGTACTTCTCGCCACAAATCACTGGCGAGCTTGTCAAGATCGGTATTCTTTAAGATGTCGTAGAAGGCTTCGGCGCCCATATCAGCCCGAAAGACGTTGCCGAATTTGCTTTTTAGTTCGCGATAATCTGTCTCGCTCAAAAAAGCCATCTGAGCTAGATTCTCAAGCTGCTCTCTATTTGTCCGAGCCTGTTGGCGAATCCTGGCCATCTTCAAACTGATCTGGGTTCCCATATCGGCGGAAGTAGCTTCTATCTCTTCTTTAAGAGACCCTATCTCTCGCTCGATATCAGCTACGGAACTCTGGTGATCTTCTTCCAGCTCTTTTTGTTTGGATGTAAGACGATCTGATGTGGTCTCCTGAACCAGAACGATGTGCTCCCGTCCAATTGTTTCTTTCTTAGCAGCAATCGTAACATCACCCAAGACAATGTCTTCGTCGACCGATTCGCTCATAGAGTTCTCGAGACGCTGCTCGACAACCTGAGCTTCCCGAACCATCTCGTCTGTCGCCGTAGAGAGATTCTCATCATAAGAGACCTTCAGATTCTCGAGGTTATTCTCGAGTTCTGCTAACCCAGCACGCACTTCTTCGGTAGCTGTCTCTATCTCAAGACGGTTCTCCTCGTGAAGAAGTAGTTCGGCTTCCTCAAGTTCTTCCTCGAGGCGTTTCAGAGCGCGTTTCCGTGCCTCCTCGTCGACAAATGTCACGACATATTGAGCGAAATAAAGGACGCGGTCCAGGTTTCTACGGGAGATATTTAACAAAAGACCAAGGTAACTGGGTACGCGTCTCGTATACCAAACGTGGGCAACGGGCGCTGCTAGCTCAATGTGACCGAGGCGTTCGCGCCTCACAGCAGCTCGAGTGATCTCCACTCCACACTTATCGCAAATTATTCCTTTATATCGTACGTTCTTGTACTTCCCACAATAGCACTGCCAATCGCGGGTTGGTCCAAAAATCGCCTCACAGAACAATCCATCCTTTTCAGGCCGTAGCCGCCGATAGTTGATAGTCTCAGGCTTGGTGACCTCGCCATAAGACCAGGAACGAATCTGTACAGGGGACGCTAGACTAATGCGCAAGGAACGAAACTCAGTTGATTCCACCGGGTGTGACCTCCCAAATAAAAACGCTGGCTCTCATCCAGCTTTAGAGAATAATTACTTGATTACCTTGCTCTCCATCAGCAGACACAGCAAAAGAGCGCCTGGTTAATACCAACGCTCTTAAATTTCGCTATGCTATTTCGCCTTGACCGCCACCGTGTCCAAAGATAATCAGTATACTCTATCGGTGATCGTCGAATTGACAATATCGTAAGATGTATAGCAAATTAGCTACTATATCATAGAGGTTGCGAGAAGTCAAATTAATATTGGCGTTTTCAAGACGATCTATGGAGAAATCGGCACCATTTTCGATTTCTATCTCATCCAGTAGGTTGTCCAACCATTTGTTTCAGATACGCCTCCATGAAACTATCCAGCTTCCCATCAAGGACGCTCTGGGTATTACCGGTTTCGAAGTTCGTCCGGTGATCCTTCACCATCTTATAAGGATGCAAGACATAGGACCGGATCTGATTGCCCCAGCCTGCATCGACATCTTCACCTTTTAAAGCCGCTATCTCGTCCTTTTGCTTTCGTCTCTCGAGGTCGAACAGTTGGGATTTGAGGATCTTCATCGCCGTTTCCAGGTTTTGTGTCAGAGATCTTTGATTCTGACAAGAAACGACTATCCCGGAGGGCTTGTGCGTGATCCGAATAGCTGTCTCGTTCTTTTGAACATGCTGTCCTCCTGCTCCGCTGGCCCTAAAACGGTCAATTCTTAAATCGTTTTCGTCAATGGCAATCTCTATCTCTTCGGCTACATCTGGCCAAAGTTCAACCTTGGCAAAAGAGGTGTGTCTGCGATTTGAGGCATCATAAGGAGAGATACGCACCAGGCGGTGGACACCTCGTTCAGATTTCAGACGGCCGTAGGCATAATCTCCCTTAATCGACATCAATGTGCTCTTCAGTCCAGCTTCATCGCCCGAACTTTGATCGAGGATTTCAACTTTGTAACCTCGGGATTCGGACCACCTGATAAACATTCTCTGCAACATTTGGGCCCAGTCTTGGGCTTCCGTACCACCCGCCCCAGCATGAATGGCCATAATCGATGACTCGTCATCGTATTTACCTGAGAATAGTGCCCGAAATTCTAGCTCGTCAATAACTCTAGCTAGATTTTTAGCCTCGAGGAGTAGTTCTTCATTTATCTCTGGATCATTCAACTCAGCTAATTCCCGAGCATCGGCAAGCCGCTGGCTAAGTTCATCCCACTTGTTAATCTCATCTCTCAGCCGGGTTAATTCTCGCATAATGCCCTGGGCTTTTGGTGAATTGTCCCAAAACCCGGGTTTTAGGGTGATCTTCTCTAATTCCGCTAACTTCTCTACTTTAGTTGGAATGTCAAAGACGCTCCCGAAGGTGATCGACGATATTTTGATACGTGTCTAGTTGCGAAAGTAGTTCATCCATATTAGTGGTCTCCTATTAATGGGGATATTATTACCGAATCCCAAGAGTAATGGCCGATTAACCACCCTTCTCTTAACAATGTCGTCAGGTGAGTATTGTTGTGGGTGACTATTGTTCAAATCCTTCTGCTAGGCCTCGAATAAACTGTCGATAAACGCATCCGGATCAAAAGGCGCAAGATCTGCTAATCCCTCACCGGTTCCAATAAAACGGACTGGTAATCCTAACTCGCGATAAATCGCGAATACCATGCCACCCTTGGATGTGCTATCGAGTTTGGCCAGAATAACGCCCGTAACGTGCACTGTCTCTTTAAATTTCTCGGCTTGAGTTAGAGCATTCTGGCCTGTTGGCGCGTCAATTACAAGAAGCACTTCATGTGGCGCAGCGTGCACACTCTTCTGACACACATTGTACACTTTCTCGAGTTCTTTCATTAGATTGTACTTTGTGTGTAACCTCCCTGCGGTATCAATAAATAACAGATCGTATCCTCGGGCGCGACTCGCCCTGATACCGTCATAAGCTACCGCGGCCGCATCCCCACCTGGCTGGCCTGCTATCATCGGAACACCTGCCCGGTCACTCCATATCCTGAGTTGGTCGATCGCCGCGGCTCGAAATGTGTCCCCGGCTGCAAGCATTACCTTGCGGTCGCGTTCGTTATAATAATGTGCTAATTTCCCGATGGTTGTCGTTTTTCCTGACCCGTTTACCCCAACGACCAGGGCCACGGTTAATTGCCTGAGTTTCTCCAGCTCAAATTCGGGATTGTCTTTGAGGATAACCCGCAACTCTTCTTTTAAAGCCTGGAGGAGCTGGGAGGAAGTATGAAGACCTTCCCTGTTCACTCTGTCGCGCAGCGTGCTGGTCAGCTCCATTGTCGTATCCAACCCCATATCGGCCTGGATTAAGAGCGCCTCGAGATCGTCCCAGGTATCGTCATCTATTTCTCCGATTCCAAGCACATTGACGATCTGGCCAAATACCGATTTACGCGTGCGGCTTAGGGAATCACGAATATCTTTAAACAAATCTCTATTAACCTCTATCTATCATTATGTCAAGAATGTGGGATGTATTAAGCAGCGGCGGATTATAGCACCGGGTTCGGGTCACGCCATTAGAGATGAGTGGCAGGGGCCGCTATCTGTCCGCCATTCTTACTGGCCCGATAATTCGATTATCTCGCCATCTTCCGTCAACATCTCCACTCGCAGTGCTGCAGACTCAAGTTGGGCGCTACATTGAGCCGCCAGCGCTTGGCCCTTCTCGAATAAAGCCAGTGCCTCATCCAATTCAAGGTCACCGCCCTCTAGCTTCGTGACTGTTTCTTCTAACGCCTGCAATGCTGCTTCGAAAGTCTGTTCTTCCTGTTTATTTTCCATCTTTCTCTCCCATTCATGGCCGCAGTAATCGGCTGGTTTGTCTTTAGTCAACTCGCGCGTCAAAGTCACCGTCAACAACATGGACATTAAGTCCGTCACCGTGTGTTACATCGTGTACCGAGCGCACGATGTCTCCATCTTCCTTTCGTACAATGGCATAACCTCGGGCGAGAGTTGACAGTGGATTTACAGCTTCTAAGCCAGTAATTGCGATATCTAAGAGCCCTCTTTTCCTCTCCAAGAAGCGCAGAATGGCCCGTTCAAGACGATCGGAAAGCCAGTCTGTAAGTTGACGATTCGAATCCAACTTGGCGCGAGGGCTTAGGTTCCTAAGTGCTCGAACGAGGCCAATCAGATGCATTCTGCTCTGGTTGACGAAGGATCTCATGTTCATAATGAGGTCTTGCTGGTAACCACCTATCTGCAGCTGAATTTCATTTTGATCTGGAACAGCGAGTTCGGCAGCGGCCGATGGTGTTGGAGCCCGGAGATCGGCCACGAAATCCGCTATGGTAAAGTCAGTCTCGTGTCCAACTCCGACAATTATCGGGTGGGAGGCGTGAAAAATCGTCCTGGCTAGTTCCTCGTCGTTGAAAGCCCATAGATCTTCGATTGAGCCACCACCTCGGGAGATTATTATCGTGTCTATATCGTTCCGACCGTCAAGCCACTTCAAGGACCTGATTATTTGGTTTGGAGCGTTGGTACCCTGGACAAGAGTGGGGGCGACAAGCACGGATACCAGCGGCCATCGTCGAATCAATACATTTTGAATATCAAGCAGAGCGGCCGCTTCAGATGAGGTGACAATTCCTATCTTACGTGGAAAGGGCGGGATTTGCTTTTTCTGTGTGGCGTCGAAGAGTCCTTCCTCCGCCAATCGTTCTTTTAATTGTTCGAAGGCGAGGGCCAAATCACCTCGACCGACCGGTTCCAGGCGTTCGACATATAATTGGTATTGACCGTTGGCTTCATAGACTGAAACTCGGCCTTCAGCCATAGCAGCATCACCATCCTCTGGTAAGGAAAAGATTCGCTCCACAAACGTACGCCACATAACACAGCGAATCTGAGCGCTTTCATCCTTGAGCGTGAAATAGAGATGCCCAGATTTGGCCTGAGTAAAATTGGATATCTCGCCAACTACTCGCAGTTCGCCCAATCGATAATCTAAATCGATCAACTCTTTTATATAGGCGTTGAGATCACTAACCGACCAGATTGGAGAGTCAGCGGAATAGTGATCTACTCGTGGTATCATCCTTTGATCCTGATCCTCTGCTCCCGATCATGCTTCCCCAACAATACGCCGGGCCAAACGTACATCTGATATTTACAGTTCACTGAGAAGAATTGTCTGCATTCTAAGATGAGATAAGAAGGCGGTCAACTCCCTTATGGCAATCAGAGTGCAGCCATGCTAAAATGATTCCAAATATCAACGCACAAGGAGGATCAAACTGGAAGGAATCGAACTAGCGCATATTCTTGTAGATTCAATTCTCGACAAAAAAGGGGGCGACATCATTCTCCTGGACATCAAGGATGAAGTCATCTTTACCGATTACTTTCTGATTTGCAACGGCGAAAGTGATCGTCAATTGAAAGCATTAGCCGATGGCATTGCCGAAGATGCGAAGAAGAAAGCGGATATCATCCCGTGGGGTACCGAGGGAGAACCATCTGGTGGTTGGGTGCTCCTGGATTACGGGGATCTGATAGTGCATTTGTTCAGTCCCGAGATGCGTAATTATTATAATCTCGAGGAGCTCTGGAACGACGGCCGGGTAGTCCTTAGGATGCAATAATCCTTGACGTTGGTTTTGTTTACCATATTCTCGAGTAGATAGTAAAAACGACTACTCGCGCATCCAGGGTTCAATATCTCGAACCCATGTGACTAATTCATCCGTCTCGAAAAACAATCCCAATTCATATTCTGCGTTCTCCGCACTATCCGACCCGTGCACGAGGTTCCGCCCGATCTCGATCCCGAAATCCCCGCGAATAGTGCCTGGATCTGCATCTACTGGATTCGTGCCGCCCATCGTTTTTCGAGCAATAGATATTGCATTGCTCCCTTCCCAAGCCATTGCGACGACTGGTCCCGAAACGATATAAGATACCAGAGAGTCGTAGAAGGGCTTGCCCTCATGTACCGCATAGTGACGAGCTGCCAGACCATCCGACATTTGAATGAATTTTAGTCCGGCCAGCTTTAGCCCGCGGGATTCGAATCGGCTTATAATCTTCCCTATGAGACCGCGTTGAACGCCGTCCGGCTTTACTAAAACGAGAGTTCGCTCCATGGTTACCTGTGCTCCAACATTCCTGGTGTATTACCCGTCACGCGACCGCCTATGGTGATTTCTCAGGGCAACCAGAAATGGACGACTTAGCGAATAATCGCCGACCGACTTAGAGATTGTTGAGGGCCTGTCTATATACCTCAATGGCCTTTTGAAGCTGACCATTGCGGGCATAAGCATCTCCCAGCAGTCGCTTTAAGGCCAGCTGGTCGTCGTAAGCCGCAACTGCCGTTTCTAAGTCTGATATCACGTAGGGCAGTGACTCTCCAGAATCGATAAGCCCAGAATAGGCGACTTTGGCCTCGTCTAATTGGCCTGATTTCAACGCTATCTGGGCCGCAGACAGCTCAGACGACTCGTGTTCGCCGAGTTGGTCGGCCAGGTCCAGCTCATCAAGAATACTTGGCGGCTGATCGCTCACTATTTCCAGCTCGGGGATAATTTCAGCAGGAGCTACCTGGGGCGCGATCTCCGCCGACGAATCGTCGGATAGCAAGGCTTCTTCCGACTGAAGCCATCCGGTAACGTTAGCTTCGTCCAGCGAGTCCAGCCAGGCTAGATCGTCATCTTCTGCGATATCGGACGATATGCTTGGTCCAGGCTCGACTTCTCCTGCAACCTGGTCAAAGACCATATCAGAGGTCTGATCATCTTCAATCTTTTCGACCTCATCGCTCACAACGATCGGAATCTGTGAATCTTCCTCATGTTCTGGAGCTGTGGCCAAGCTGGTCGCCATCGATGCCACTTCTTCTTCGACCGGCGCCTCCGATTCGAGAGCGATTTCGTCGGCCACTACCTCTTCAAGAATATCACCTTCTTCGATAACTATTTCGTTTTCCGGCAATTCTTCGACTGATGACTCCACGAATTCAGTTCCGCCGGCTCCGCCAAGTTCCGCCAGCCAAATCAACGCCTCATCTTCGTCGGCTGGCATCGCTACATCTTGCAGACCCGTTAAAGCCAACTCTAGGTCCTCATCGACAATCGCCTCCTCCAGCTCGGCAAAGGGATCGTCCGCAGTCTCATCCGAATATGTGATCAACTCATCTGTTGGTTCTCCCTGCTCGGCAGCCAACTGCTCAAGCCAGGCCATTGCCTCATCAGGATCTTCAGGTACTTTAGTCGAAAGATCTTCTGCTGAATCGATGGTGTAATCCCCCCCGACATCTATCTCGGGAAAGGAAATATCCCCTTCAGTAACCTGTTCTAGATCATCGGCCGCGTCATCACCGACTACTCCTTGTCGAAATGCCAACTGCTCTAGCCAGGCCATAGCATCTTCCGGATCAGATGGCACAAGGTCCGGACTGGCAGGATCACCCTCGGTGGCAAATTCGGATGAATTCAGAGAAGGAGGCGTGTCAATATCTATTTCTGCAGCCGGCGGCTCGAATTCCTCCACCGGCGAATCAAAACTGGGAAGCTCTTCTCGATTTTCATTCAACTTCTCCAACTCGGTTAACCAAGAAGGTTGCCCGTCAACGGGCTCGAGTTTCGAGCCATCCGTATCTGGACCTAAATCTACACCTTGAGAGGTCAACAGTTCATCGATTGCTGATTCATCTCCGGCGGCTATTTGGCTAAACCAATCCATGGCATCATTGCTAGCATCATCTACGGAGATCGTTTCATCGTCACCTGGTCTCTGTAACCAATCGGGCACTTCCTGACTGGGCATCGTTTTCCCATCATCCTGAACTTGTCCAAGTTCTTCCCCAGTGTATGTGGGAACTCTCGTCGAGTAGAGATCCTTCGTCAACCGCATCGTCAAGTATGTCGGCCTTAAGCCAGTCAGGGATGTAATCTTCGCTGCCAGATAGACCATCAACGGGGTCAAGGCTTCCAAAAGATTCCGCGATATCCTCGTCTCCGCATCGTGGCTAGCGGCAAGCTCCTCGAGCCACTTCAACTCTCCATCCAGATCATTCTGCTCACTCTTTTGACTTCTATCAGGATCTTCAAGCGCCTCTATCATCGCAACCTCCATCGAATTTTCTTCCCCAACCGAAGAGTAAGGGCTTTCCCCTTTTTGGTTTTCGGAAAGAACATCCGGCGTAATACTCAAATCCTCAATGTTCATCGGTCTTTCTGTATCTGGCGTATCGCCTTTCGATGAACCGATGCCGCTTCCAGCAGTCTGGTCTGGATCTGGCTCTTCGATCTCAACGCCCAAGGTATCGGCAAGCCAATCCGGCAACTCTGACTCCGACAATTCCGACTCCTCAGAATCGTCCTTCGCGATAATATCGTCTATGACGGAAGATGCGTCCGTGTTGTCGGACGTTTCAGATATCACCGCAAGTCCTACAGCTTCGTAAAGCCAGTCCGGCGGATCTATCGATTCGGAAGAATCTTCGGATAATTCTTCTGACAATCTGTCGGTGCTAGGCTCGTCAGGCGAATCATCATCCTCGGACTCGCCAGCCACCTCTTGCCAGTTCAATTGAGGATTTGGGTCAGATTCACTTTGAGAAGTATCGTTGAGGTAACCATCAGGAGCTACAGTAAGCCCACTGAATTCCGGGGCTAATATTCCAGCCGGATGGATACTTTCCTGATTGGCCTGGGCGATATGTCCTTGAGCGATTAAAGTCCCAAACTGATTAAATTCGATTTGATTGCCAGCCTGGCCTGGCCAATTTTGCATTTCTTCGCCCGGCGATCCGAATGGTCCCTGAACTTGTTCTTTGAATGCCGCCCGGCCAAGGATATCACCTTGCAGTTTCGCATTCTGGTCTCCAAAGAAGTTCGCAAGATCCATTTTGGTATTGTCAGAATTGGACTGACCGGGTCCTTCGCCGGTCGAGCCGCTCGCGCGATTATGGCTTATTGCGTCGGGGTTGCTATCAGGTAAAGGTGCACCTCGGTCCTCAGCTGAATCGATATTGTCCGAAAACTCGCGAAGCCACTCTGGCATTCCCTCCGCGCCGCCAAGATCCCCACCTTCCGTTGATGTCCAATCTGAACTATCGCCCGTATCTGCACCGGCAAATGGAATGTAATCGATGTCATCAACAAAGATCTGTTTTGGCAAGAGGTCTCCGTTGGCTTCCTCAAGAACATTGGCAGTGATGGTATCAGCACCAAGATCCGAGATTTCAGGAAGAGTCAGCGAACGCAGCCGCATCAGATGCGGTTTCGCCTGTCTGCCCGACCTGATTCAGTCCAAACGCTGGCTAGAATTGCATTCGCCGTAATGCATAGAGGCAACTTGTCGATAACCTCAGAAGCTATTCGGGCGGCCTCTTTGAGTCTGCCATCTCTAAACAATGATTCAGCCAATCCCAATTGGAAGTCGACTCGGCTTGGATCCTCTGACAATAGAGATTTGAATTCAGCGATGGCCAGGCTGTACATCGATCCGCCCATATAGAGACGCGCCAACGCTGCCCGGCTCATATCGTTCGGTTCAGATGCCTGATTATCACGACGTCTGGTGAGTTCAGAAAATTCGACTTGAATTGCTCGATTGTAGGGAGCAATGTCCATCGCGCGCTCCATGTGCCAAATAGCGCGAGCGAGTTCATCTGCTTCAGAGAAAGAGGCGGCCAGGCCGAGATGGCTGACTAGGTCATCAGGGACGGCGCTCAGCACTCTTTGGAAGATATCAGAGGCTTCATCATACGCTTGGAGTTCTAGAAGCGTCCGGCCCAGAAGCCGGTAGGTCTCGACATGTCGCGGGTGTTGCTCGAGGATCTTCCTACAGTGAGCCGCAGCCTCGTCTAATCGGCTCTCATCTATCAGATCGGTAATCTGACTCAAATAGTCTTGCAGAGCAATTTGACCCACTTACTGCCTTCCTGTTCGTCACTACACCGGAGAACATAAATATTATGCAAAGTTTCGATCAATTTGGCAAATGGAGGCTGCGTATATTGTCCAGTACTATGGTCATGTCCTGTTCTGCGTGCGGCGACGGTCCCAGTGGGTCTGATAACTTATCTTGACCAGTCAATCGGTAAATTGTGTTTAGCACGCCATGGGAAAGCGCAGTCAGCTGGTAGCCGCCTTCGAGAACGATCATTATCTTGCCACCACACAGATCGTTTGCCATAGCTATAAGCTCTCTGACAACAAGCGAATAACCAGTAAGTGTTAGCCTGGCCGAAGCTAGAGGGTCGATCCAGTGCGCGTCAAACCCAGCGGATACCAGGATGACATCGGGCTGAAACTCGTTTGCCTTTGGCCAAATTAATTGTTCGAAGGCCTTGAGGTACCAGTAATCTCCAGCGCCTGGCGGGAATGGTACGTTAATTGTGTGGCCGTGTCCTGGACCTGTCCCTATCTCAGAAATCGATCCAGTTCCCGGATAGAAGAAGTGAGAATACTGGTGGATTGATACAAAGAACACCGATGGATCGTCGAAAAAAATGTCTTGCGTTCCATTGCCGTGATGAACGTCGATATCAACTATAAAGACGCGCTCAGCGCCGTGTTCATCTTGTGCTTGACGCGCCGCCACGGCAATATTATTAAACAGACAGAAACCCCCCACTCTCTTTCTTCCAGCATGATGTCCTGGCGGTCGAACGACTGCCAGTCCATTCTTAACATCAGAGGTCATGACGCTATCCAATATTGTGCAGGTGGCGCTGGCAGCGTCAATAGCTAATTGGTAGCTCGATTCGGTCGTAAATGTGTCTGCGTCAATAAATCCACCACCACGACCCGAAGCCTGCCGAACTTGCTCGATCAACGCCGCATCATGAACTCGTCCAAGTTTTGCCTCGTCGAATTGCGCCACATCAAACTGTTTCAGCTCAGGAAGTATTTGCTTCGCCTCCAACAGGCTCATAATTTCCAGGATGCGCTGCGGGCTCTCGGGGTGACCAGGAGCTGAGTGCTCAATGGCGACAGCATGACTGAATCCGGTATTCATGTAACCCCCTCTTTGTGTTTTCGGTGATCTCTTACTGGTAATCCTCAATTGAAGAGTAGGCCCAGTAGTTCATCCAGATAGAAAAAAAGGAGTGTGATCATGGTCGATCACACTCCCCGTCATGACCTGTTTAAATAGCTTAATCCTGGGATGATTTACCACTCCCGCCGGTTCCCGTTGAAGCCGCCGCTAACTCGACAGGCTCACCAATAATCGACGGTGCTTCGCGCTTCGAAGTCATTATCGACCAAACTAAGATGGCAGCCAATACCGCCACTACGGCCCATCCAACCAAGCCAAGATCTTCCACCTGAACGATGATTGGAGCGATGATCACCGCGACAAGGTTGACGACCTTAATCATCGGATTTAGGGCAGGTCCAGCAGTATCCTTCATCGGATCGCCAACTGTATCCCCTACTATTCCAGCCACATGTCGTTCCGAGCCTTTGCCAAGATTAGCCTCCGGATCGGATGGTTCGTCTTCAATTAGCTTCTTCGCATTGTCCCAGGCGCCTCCAGCATTGTTCATATACACGGCAAGCAACTGGCCTGAGACGATGATACCGACCAGGTAGCCGCCAAGCGCTTCTACCCCAAGCGTTAAACCAATAAGAACTGGGGTAATGATTCCCAGCAGAGCCAGGGGTACGAGCTCTTTTTGGGCTGCCGCGGTTGAAATAGCTACAGGGGTTTGGTAGTCCGGTTCAACAGTACCGTCGAGGACACCCAATTTAAATTGGCGACGGACCTCCTCGACAATAAGAGCGGCTGCTCGACTTACTGCTTGAATGGCAAAACTTGAGAAGAGCCAAGGTATGGAGGCCCCGATTAGAACGCCGACGAATACCTCGGGCACATCTACTCGAATTCCGATACTGCTTATACGCTCAGCTAGCGGTATGCCAATTGTCTCCTGCGCTCGGCTGACATCGACCATGAATGCGCCAAAGAGCGAAACCGCGGCAATAACCGCTGAACCGATAGCTACACCCTTAGTGATGGCCTTGGTGGTATTCCCAACTGAATCGAGGTCGGCCATTATCTGTTTGGCGGAAATGGTCTCAGGATCATCTTTTCCCGACCAGGCCATCTCACCAATCCCGTTGGCATTATCGGCTATGGGACCGAATGAATCCATGGCTACGTTGTTTCCAGTAAGGGTCAACATGCCGATTCCGGTCATGGCAACACCATAAAGAACGAATGTAACCTCGCTCGTATCAGCACTGGAGAAAATAATAATCGACGAAAATATAGCCACAGCGATGGTAACTATCGCCCAAACTGACGATTCATAACCAACGGCAATTCCCTGGAGAATAAGTGTTGCCGGTCCGGTGTCGGCCGCCTTCTTAATGCTCTTGACTGGATTTGCATGGCTGCCGGTAAAATGCTCGGTCAAGCGGTCAATGGCGATGGCCAACAGCACACCGATCGTCGTCGCCAGGAACGGGCGCCACCAGCCACCGGGGACATCCTGCAAATAGAAGTATGCTACCAATCCAAATAAGACGATGGACATAGCCGCGGAGAATAGGAACCCAGTGAAAATGGCCTTCATGGCGTCGCCCGATTTACCGGTGCCACCTCGCACGAGATAGGTTCCGATGATTGAAGATACTACACCGATGCCGCGCACAAGCAACGGGAAGATGATCCACTCGATGCGCCCTGTAATCACAGCCAGGGCCAATCCTAGAATCAAAGCCGAGACGATGGTTACCTCGTATGATTCAAAGATATCCGCGGCCATTCCCGCACAGTCGCCGACATTATCGCCAACCAGATCGGCAACGACGGCCGGATTGCTAGGATCGTCCTCGGGAATTCCAGCCTCAACTTTGCCAACAAGATCTGCGCCCACATCGGCCGCTTTGGTATATATACCACCTCCAACTCGCATAAATAAGGCGATCAACGTACCCCCAAAACCAAAGCCTAGCAGCGCATCAACGGCCGCCGGTCCCATTATGATGAAAATAATCGTACCACCAAAGAGGCCAAGCCCGTCGGTTAGCATCCCGGTGATTGTGCCAGTTCTATAGGCGATTTTCAGGGCTTCTCCAAAAGAACGGCGAGATGCAGAGGCGACTCGTACATTCCCCTGGACGGCCATCCTCATTCCTAGCTGGCCAACGGTCATGCTGAACAGGGCTCCCATGACGAAGGCGGCCGCTCTAGAGATGCCAACTATCATCCTGATCTGATCCTCTTTCATTCCTTCAAACCGCTCTAGCGCCTCTGGGGATGGCGGAACGACAAAGACACTAAGGAACAGCGCAACAGTGAGAATAGCGATCATCGGAAGAATGCGACGTAGCTGGCTGCTCAGGTAAGCATCAGCCCCGGTTTTAATCGCTCCCCAAACTTCCTGCATTCGCGCCGTACCCTTATCATAGGCCAGGATTTGACTTCGTAAAAAGGCTGCGTAGACCAGGCCGACGATTGCAATAGCCAGTACTCCCCAGATGGCCATGGTCTCATATGTCGTCATATCAAATACATGCATAATACAACTCGCTCCAGATCACTTGCTTCTTCGGGCAGAGGAACTAATGCCCAAAATCATGACACAACATTCAACTGTATGATTTGAATAAACTGGCAAATTCGAGGCATTGTATTCCATCTTCTTAACATGTCAAATAGTTGTGGGATTTTTCACGACCCGGCACTCGCCGTACAATTAGAATTACTTTTGGTATAGTCGTATTATTGACCAATAACATGGGCAAAGCCAGTCTGTGGAGGATCATGCAATGTTTGAATTTCATCGCCTAGACCCGAATCAGAATACCAACCTCAGTATGGTTCCTACAACCGCTCACAGTTTCGCTGAGGATAGATCGGCCGCCGAAGATGAGTTCCGTCTTCTGCGCGAGAAACTGATCGATTATCAGCGCCGGTTCTATGCTTGGAATAAGAGAAAACTCCTTGTTGTCCTCCAGGCGATGGACGCCGGGGGCAAGGATGGAACCATCAGGCGAGTATTTAGAGGCGTAAATCCGCAGGGCGTTCTCGTAACCTCATTTAAGGTACCAAGTAAAGTTGAGCTCGCCCATGACTTCCTTTGGCGCATTCATAAAGCTGTCCCTGGGAAAGGCATGATCGGTGTGTTTAACCGGTCGCACTACGAGGATGTACTAGTCGTACGAGTACATAACATCGTGCCAGAGGAAATTTGGAGGCCGCGTTATGATCCGATCAATGCCTTCGAAAAGCATTTGGTTGAAACGGGCACAGTAATTCTTAAATTCTATCTGCATATTTCCAGTGATGAACAGAGAGAAAGATTTCAAGCTCGTCTAGACGACCCGGATAAGAATTGGAAATTCTCTATGGAAGATTTAGAAAAACGAAAGCTGTGGGATGAGTACATGGCCGCTTTTAATGAGATGCTTGAAAAAACAACCACCCATTATGCTCCTTGGTATGTCATTCCTTCTGACCAGAAATGGTACCGGAATCTGGCCATCACACGGGTTCTCGTTCAAACGCTAGAGAAGTTGGATCCCCAATATCCATCACCCGGTGTCGACCTGAGCGGCGTGTTGATCGAATAAATAAAAGGAAAACAGGATTTCAGTCAACGTAGGCGGTTCCCTTTTTAATAAATTGAAATTAACTAACGGCGCCGGGAATATGTCGACAGCTAGTCAGCATCCCAGGGGTTTTCGACCGGGGGTATCTTGATATCGAACGGCTCCACCTCGGTGCCATCTGATTCGCCCTGGATAGCGCTGGCGAATCAGATGGCACCGGGGTAGAGCCGTTCGATATCAAGATACCCCCGGTCGA